>Ga0256404_1002804_pt1 | contig 37334 bp, 39 predicted proteins | sample RumenRJG_01DNA_FD_185990 | JGI IMG/M metagenome (GOLD analysis project Ga0256404, IMG submission 185990) | Bovine rumen microbial communities from Lethbridge, Alberta, Canada - RJG_01 | ecosystem: Host-associated > Mammals > Digestive system > Stomach > Rumen | place: Canada: Alberta | collected...
CAAGACGATTCGCCGGCAGGGGTATGGATATCCTGACGATGAGTATTTCTTTTTAAAACTCATTGATATGAGCAGAGTTGATTATGTGAGGAATCCTAAATCCCATAAGTTTTGTGATTGAGCCAAATTTTTCGAGGCACACCGGGATGAAATCACTCTTCATAAGGCAGCCAAGGAAGCATTTTCAAAACTGCCGGATGGAAAAATTCCGAAGGTAAAGGATCTGAATGAGGAATTTGCAAGACTACTTTCAGAGAAAAAGGCAGCTTACAGTGAATACAAGAAAATAAAAAAAGAGATGCGGGATTATCAGATAGCGAAGCAAAATGTGGAATCCTTCTATGCTGCTCAGCAGAGCTGGGACATAGAGGAAGACATGAAAAAGAAACGGCAGCAGGTGAGGTAAGCATACGAGCAATCATCAAAAATACAAATGGGTGGTTGCTCTCTTTTTTTATATTCCGGCAGAGCAGGAATGTATCAGCACTCACGAAGTGAGGGCGCGGCTTGGCATCGAAGATGACATTCTAAGGGGATTGGGGATGTGCCTCCAACAAGCAAAACGCGCTCGTGTACGTACGGGGGCACTGCTTGCTAACTTGCGAAGCAACAACGAAAGTGGCCCTTGTGTGCCGCCTATTTATAAGGAGAATACAGAATATGAACAGAGAAAACGACAGAACAGTAAAAGGAAAGATAATAGCGGAAGACGTAACAGACATAACACTCAAAAAGGCAGGATATTACTGGAATGCAGGCTATAATGAATTTGAATTTACCTGTAAAATCAAGGGACAAGATGATGCAATCTACATGACAGAGCAGCGTCACGATGACGGAACAAGCTTCGTGATTAACTCCGAAAAAGATGATATCTGGGAAAGAATCCCGGCAGACGAGGCATATAAATTGGAGGGAAAGCTGCAGGAAGCCATACAGTACGGAAGCTATCACAGGAGAATAGAGAAGCTTGAAACACTGCAGGAGTGCAAAGATCTGGAATGGGAGCTTATGGAAAATGAGAATGTGTATCTGAAGCGGGTATGGGAAAAGGTCCAGTCGGAGCTTAAAGCAAAGAAAACGGAAATTGCCGGGGCACAGCCGGAAGTGGAGAAGATGAAAACGGATGCGGATGTTCCTGATGCAGTGGCAGGATTTAAGGAAAGAACCAATGAAAAATTTCACAGAATAGACGGTCTGGGTCCGGCAGATATAGAAAGCCAGGTGCATGATTATGTAATGGATAAGATAAGAGACAACGGTCTTGATGCAGAGATAATCTATGTGGCAGTGACAGGAACCAGAAGCAGGGGAATAGAAAATAAAAAATCTGATATAGATGTGGCTGTGGAGTATAAAGGCAGCATCAGGGAGGATGACTTCTTTGGTATGCTTCATGAAGACGGCATGACAATAGCAGGAATAAAGCTGGACATCAACCCAATCACAGAAGGAAAGACAGGCACCATGGAAAACTATCTTCCGGCAGTGGAAAAGCATCTTGAGCATAAAGCAAGCGACAGGGAAAAGAAAAAATCAGTCCTTAAAGGCATAAAAGAAAAGTGTGCAGGTGCGAAAAAGTCAGAACCGGCAAAGAAGAAAATGAAGGACCACAGTAGCCGGTAAAATATAAAATTATCAAAAAAACATAAAAACAAACAAAGATTCGTATTGCGAGGGCAGACTTTGGGACTCGTAAAATGCTAAGCTATAGCCATCATAAGAAAGAAGCCAAGGAAATGACCTTCTTATGATGGCTCGTTTTTTTATTTGCGAAAAACAGGAGGACAGGACAAAATGGAAAAATTTATTTACTGGATAAAGAGGACACTGCATCATTCAAAGCACTGCAACAGCTTATGTATGCTGTGCAAGTATTATGATGAATGTAAAATCGACGGACTGGTATAATATCAGGAGGTAATACCTATGGCAATGTACGACTGGAACCACAACGGAGAAAATGACATGCAGGACGATTATTTAGAGTATATGATTTACAAGGACTGCACTAATGATAATAATTCAAATACTAATCACAGTTCATATAACAGCGGCTCAGCTTTTGGCATGAATGTGTTCGTAGTAATTGCTGTAATAGTCATATTTGCATTTATTGGTAATGCTATGGAAGAGAGTACACCAAAATGCATAAAGCCGGGATGTAATAATGAACAGACCCAAAACAGCAGGTATTGCTACTTGCATAAGCCGTATTCGGGAGGATATACATCATCCGGAAACAGTTCATCAAGTAGAAGCTCTACCTATTCAGATAAATCATATAATAGCAGCTCAGGCTCTGCAGGTTCATCATCAAATGTATATGGCGATGACAATAGCGGAAGCTATTCAGGCGGATCAACAGGTAGTTCATCATATCACAGCAGCTCGAGTTCTTATGATTCATATGATGAAGGATATGATGATATCTATATGAATGGTGACTATGATTATGAAAGGTACGACAGTGATGATGACTATGCGGCTGGTGTAGATGATGCAATGGATGAGGATTATGAAGAGTGGTAAAAAAGACAGGAGGACACGACAATGAAAGAAATGTATTTTACAATAGCAGGATGCAACCATTATTACGGAAGTGACTTCATGGAAAAAGGCATGAAGGTCAAGCTGGTCAAGGAGCCGGACAATGAGTATGACAGCGAAGCAATACAGGTAAAGATTAAAGGACTTGGCAAGGTGGGCTACGTGGCAAACAGCCCATACACCGTGAAGGGTGAGTCAATGAGTGCAGGCAGACTGTATGACAAAATCGGTGGTAAGGCAAAAGGAAAGATTGTGTTTGTGACAGACGGCGGAGTGATTTGCAAAGTAATCAGTGGTGGTAATGACAAGCCTGTGATGATAGAGGAAGACAAAGTAAAAGATGAAAATCTCAAAAAGACTGTATGACTCAAGTACTATGTGGTAAAATAATAAGCAGGACACTGAGGAGATACATATGAATTATCTGGTAATCGATTTGGAAATGTGCAGGGTAAAGAAGCTCTATAGAAAAACATATAAATACGCCAGTGAAATAATACAGATTGGCGCAGTTCTCTTAGATGAAGGATTCAGCAGAATAGCCACAATGTGCGAGTATGTGAATCCTGAATACGGCGTGCTGGACAATTTCATAGAGAGCATGACAGGCATAAAAAACCGCGATATCAAACAGGCTCCGAAGCTGACAGAGGCACTTGAGCATCTGACAGACTGGCTTGGAGACAGGGAGTACAAGGTCTATGCCTGGAGTGACTCTGACAGAACGCAGATACTGCGTGAGATAAAAGCAAAGAATATAGAGAGCGCAAAGATAGATGACTTTATGAAAGCAGACAGATGGATTGATTACCAGGATGTGTTTAAGAAGAGATTTGATTTAGACAGATGCTACAGCTTGGAGGATGCACTTGAAAGTGCAGAGATAGAGCCGGAAGGCAGATTCCATGACGGACTGGACGATGCAGTAAATACCGGAGCACTGATAAAGAAGCTGGAGCTGAATCCGGAGTATGAGATTGCCAAGTATGCACTTCCGGAGTCGGACGAGCATCTGAGCTGTACTATTGGGGACTTGTTTGAGGGATTGCAGTTGAAGTTTGGATAATATGTTACGTGAGAGGATTCAACTATGATTAAAACACCATTTGGAGTAAATCCAACGTTTATGCATAAAAGTGTTAGGTGGTCAATTTTTTGGGGGTAAATTGAATTATGATTGAGTTTATCTTTTAATTTTACTAAACAAAAGCTTTAGTTAATTAAAAGATGTATGCGACAAAAGTATTAGCTTGTGATATAATTATCTATGATGCTTTAAAGTATAAAAAACACAGGAAGGTAATTATATGACAATTTCATATAACGGATTATGGAAAAAACTAATAGATAAAGACATGTGCAAAATGGAGTTGGCAGATAAACTTAATATAAGTTCTGCCACTATTGCAAAGATGGGAAAAGGCGAAAGAGTATCAATTGATGTTTTGTCAAGAATTTGCGAATATCTTAATTGCGATATAGGCGATATTATGAGCTTTAAAAATGAGAACGAAAAGGATGGAGCTAACAGATGATAGAAAGAATTTGTCCGATATGCAAAAGTCCTTCAAGTGGAGAAAAGTGCATAAATCCAAAATGTGGTTATAAGACTGTAATGTCATCTACAATATATTGGTGTGAAGAATGCAATATTCCTATTTATAATGATACTTGTCCTGTTTGTGGAAATAAAGGAAAATATATGGCGACTGATGTACGTCCGGTATTTCCAGAAGAAAATATGCTTATATCTCTTATTTTGACAGGAAATCCATTTGAATTTCAAAAGCAGTCAATGTGGTATGGCGCGAATAATTATATTATTGATGGGGTAAAACATAAAGTTTCTATATCAGAAATTAACAAATGGCCTATAGATAAAGTAAAAGCTCTTAAGGAAGAGTATGAAAAAAATGCTGTAGATATTGATTATACTTATTTTGATGAATATAAAACCAGATTTATTGAGGCAAATAGGGATAGATATAATTATATAACAGAAGAGGCTGTAAATTTTGTACAACAGTATACTAAACGATATAGCCTAGAAGATATGATGGTCTCATTTAGTGGAGGTAAAGATTCGACTGTAACATCTCATATTGTAAATGTGGCATTGGGGACAAACAAGGTTATACATATATTTGGTGATACTACATTAGAGTTTCCCTATACGCTTGAGTATAAAAAACGTTTTAACAAAAATGCAGAATCTCAAGGAGTCAGGATACTTACAGCAAAAAACAGGGAAAAGAATTTTGAACAACTATGTGATGTAGTAGGACCACCTAGCAGGGTAATGAGATGGTGCTGTACTGTATTTAAGACAGGAGCAATACAAAAAACAATATCATCAGTATTTAAGGATAAAACTAACATATTAAGTTTTCAAGGAATTAGACATAGTGAATCTGCAAGTAGAAGCAAATATGATAGAGAAAGTGATAGCCCAAAGATTACAAAACAAAAAGTGGCATCTCCAATAATTGATTGGATTGATTTTGATGTATGGTTATATATTTTGTCTACTGGTATAGATTTTAATTATGCATATAGATTGGGATGGACAAGAGTTGGCTGCTGGTGTTGTCCTAATAATGGAGCATGGTCAGAGTTTTTAGCAAAAGTACATATGTATGATCAGTATGTACACTGGCATCAGCTTTTAGTAGATTTTGCAGCTAAGATTGGAAAGCCAGATCCAGAAAACTATGTTTCTGATGGTGGCTGGAAGGCTAGGCAAGGTGGAAATGGTCTTGAAGCAGCTCAAACATCAATAGTTACGTTTGAACCATGTGCAACAGATGAAAATGCATTTAATTATGAGCTTCAAAAACCTATTTCAGATGAGTTGTATGAATTATTTAAACCATTTGGTAGTATTAATCAAGAACTGGGTAATAAAAGACTCGGTGAAGTGTTTGTTATAAACAAAGCAGGTAAGATTGTTCTTGTTTTACAAGGCCGAAAAGGAAATACACGTTTAAAAGTAATAATTAAAGATTTTCATATAGCAGGTGCGAAAACCTTAGCTATAGCAGAAAGCAAAATACAGTGTCAATTAACAAAATATCAAATGTGTTTAGGATGTAAAGCTTGCGAGAGTGTTTGTAAACATGATGCAATCAGTGTTAAGGATGATGGTACAGGCAAAATTGTTTATACTATTGATGATAAGAAATGTGTTAGATGTACAGAATGTGTAGGACATTTTGATGCTGGCTGTTACATGAGAAAAGTACTTTGTATTAAAAGGAGCTAATATGGCAACAATTGGGAAAATTAAAATTAGATTACAGGGACATGAAAAATTTGCCTTAAGAGATGGCTGGATAACAAAAGGATTGATGAATGTATCAAAAAATGCAGCTGTCTTCCAGGGAAAAGACGCCCCGGATATATTTGGTATAGGAAATAACATGGTTAAGTCCCTGAGATACTGGATGAAAGCTTTTAATTTAATTTCTGAGAACCCTTCAAAAGGTGCAAAATTAACAGAACTTGGTAAAATTATATATCAAAATGATCCTTACATTGAGGATAATTTTACTTTATGGATATTACATTCGCAGATTGCAACTAATATAGAAGAAGCTACATCATGGTATATGTTTTTTAATAGATGTGATTTTGAAGACAGTGATAAAAGTACAATAGAAAACATTGTTACAAGAGAAATTTCAAAATATGTTCTAGGACAAAGCTTTTCTAGTAATTCAGTAAAAAATGATATTGATGTTATTCTAAATATGTATGGAAAAATACGCGACTGGAAAGATCCGGAGGATAAAAATATATCTCCTTTTGCAAGTCTTGGATTAATCAGAAATGTAGATGGTGTATATTCGAAATCCAGTCCAGATAGCCGTTCAATAAGCGTATGGGTTATATTATATGGACTAGCAAATATAATGGAACAGTCAGACAATATTTCTATTGAAAAGGCATTGTATGGTGATAAAGGTATATTTAAGATATTTCAGTTGAAAAACGTTGTTGCAAATGAAATGTTAGATAAAATTGAGGCAATGGATTATATTCGTGTTGATAGAACTGCAGGTCTTGATATTATTTATAAGAAAAAAGAGTTTTCACCAAATAGTGTATTGCTAGAATATTATAATAATAGGGAAAAATAGGAAGAAAAATATGAGCGTAAAAAGCCTAAACGAAATAATTCAATTTAATAATAGCTTTAAAACAGCAATTAATTTATATTTAAGCCTTAATAAAAAAGAAAAGGTTCTAAATTATATTCCAACTAAATCGTCGGTTTTGTTTTTAGATAATTATTTACAGTCTGTAATTAAGGATAAAGAACAGGCAACTTTGTTAGTGGGTCCTTATGGAAAGGGAAAATCGCATTTATTACTTGTATTATTAGCTATTTTATCTCTGAAAAGAGACAATAAAAATAAGAAAACCATTGACAGTCTAGTAAAAAAAATAGAATCAGTAGAAGAAATTGGCGAGCAGGTAGCAAATAACGTTATGCAGCTCTGGAATAGTAAGCCAATGTTACCGATTATCATTAATGATACTAATGGAGACCTTAATCAGGCGTTTTTAAGTGCATTAAATGATGCTCTTAAAAGAGCAAACTTAACAGATATAGCGCCAGATACATATTATTCTATTGCATTAAACCGAATAGCTGATTGGAAAGAGAACTATGTGTCTACATATAAACAATTTACACGTGAAGTAAAGAATGCTGGAATGGAAATTAATAGTTTTATTGCAGCTTTGAAATGCTATTCAAAAGATGCTTTAAAGGTATTTATTAGTATTTATCCTAAAGTAACAGCCGGAAGTACATTTAATCCGTTAGCGGCATCGGAGGTTTTGCCTCTATATAAAAGTGTTAGTGAGAGATTAGTTGAGGAAGAACAATACAGCGGAATATATATTGTATTTGATGAGTTCAGCAAATTTATAGAGGGACTTAATAATAGTAATGCTGGTAATAACATGAAATTATTACAGGATATTTGTGAGCTTGCCTGTGATTCTACTAATGCAAAAGTTTATATCACGATGGTAGCTCATAAAAGTATTAAAGAATATGGTAAATATCTTTCAAATGATATAATTAATGCATTTACAGGTATAGAGGGAAGAATAATAGAAAAATTCTTTGTTACATCATCAAAGAATAATTATGAGTTAATTCAACATGCAATAATTAAAGATAAGGCTAAATTAAAAGATATTCCAGGATATGATGAAATATTAGGAAGCAGGGCTTTAGACAAGTATTATAAACTTCCGGTATTTAGTGGAACGTTTGAAAAAAATGATTTTGATAAGATTATCTTAAAAGGATGTTATCCATTGAATCCGGTAGCTACATACCTATTATTAAATATCAGTGAAAAACTGGCTCAAAATGAACGTACACTCTTTACATTTATATCAAATGATGAGCCAAACAGCATGGCTAAATATGTTACAGAGCATAATAAATCTGAAGATTGGTCTATAGGCGCTGATATGATATATGATTATTTCAGCGGCTTGTTCAAAAAAGAGGTATCTAATGAATTGGTTCATAGCATTTGGCTAGGGGCTGAAAATGCGTTATCTAAATGTCAATCAGAGGATGAGCGTAAAATAATTAAAGCTATGGCAATAATTAAGATAGTTAATAAAGATGATGAAATTATTGCTAGTCGAAGATATTTACCACTGGCAGTTAATGAGGCTGATCCTATACAGACGATAGATAGTCTTATTGAACGAAAAATAATATACACCAAAAAATCAACAGGCGAACTTGTCTTTAAGACAAAAGCAGGAACTGAATTAAGAAAAGAAATTAAAAAAATAAAAGAAGCTAAAGGTGAGCATGTAAACTATGCAAAAGTATTAAATGAGATATGGAATCAGCCTTATGTAATTCCAAGAAAATATAATACTGTTAACTGTATGACAAGATATTTTCGTTTTGAGTTTATGGATAGTGACTCGTTTATGAATATATCTGATCCAGCGGCATTTTTTGAAAGGGAAGATAATGCCGATGGAAAAATAATTTGTATTTTTAATATTGACAGGATTATTCAAAACGAAATAATAAGTCATTATCAAAAGTTTAACAGCGAAAGATTGATAGTGATTGTTCCCCATAAGAAGATTTCACTAAAAAACCAGATTAAAGAGTATGAAATTCTTCAGCATATTAAAAAAAATCAGGAGTTCATTACAAATAATGAAATATTGAAAAGAGAAATTCCATTATTGGAAGATGATTTGGTAACACAGATAATGGAAGAACTATCTCAGATATATATAGATGATATTAAATGTAAATTATTATCATATGATGGCAAAAAGGTTATAACATATGATTCGTGTGAGAAAGAAAAGGCAGTGAGCGAATGTTGTGAAAGAGTTTTTTATAAGACTCCGATTATAAATAACGAAATGATTAATCGCTCAGAAATAACAACTGTTCAGACTAAAAAAACACGATTAACTATTATTTCTGAGATATTACAAAGTAATGAATCCGTTGATGAACAGTTTTATAGTGGAACTAATCAGGAAGCGACTATTTATAGAGCTATATTTCGTCCAATTGGTGGTGTAGAGGGAGAACAAGATGAGAATCTTCTTGAAATAATAGATATTATTAATGATTTTATAAAATCATGTAGTAAAGAGAAGCATTGTTTTTCAGAATTGATTTCAAAAATAGTAGATGCACCTTATGGGATGAGAAAAGGGCCGATACCTTTATATTTGGCATATTGCCTTTCTCTTAGAAATGAAGATTTGGTTCTTTACTATGCTGATAAAGAAATTCAAGTTACACCAGATGTTTTAGTGAATATCTGTGACACCCCATCAGACTATTTATTGTATATGCCAAAGGATGATGCAAAAAGAGAAGAGTATTTGTCCGGACTAAATGAGTTATTCATGGTTGATGATGCTAGAAATCTAACTGAAAATAGAATTAAAAACATTGTAATATGTATGCAAAGATGGTTTAGAGCTCTTCCACAAATTACGAGAAATGCTTCTAATATATCAAATTATAAAAATCAGGCAATCAAAAACGAGATGCTTGGAATAAAGAAGCTGTTGCAAAAGGTTGAGTACAATCCATATGAAATAATATTCACATCTTTGCCATCCATCTTTGCCACTGATGATTTTACAGCATTATTAAAATGTATAACAAAGTGTAAAAAGGCATTTGATAACTATTTAGAATGGGCTACGACAATTATAATCGACAACATATATGAAATATTTGCTCCTGATAGAAACAATGACCTGTTTCATATATTAAAAGAATGGTATGAAAAGCAGGATGCAATGGTTAAGAAGTCTTTACTAAATGGCAACATTTCAGCTTTAATGTCATGCATTGAAAAATTAGATGTTTATGATGATTCAGGTGTTGCATCAAGAATTGCAAAAGCTGTATCGGGTGTATATCTAGATAATTGGGGAGATGATGGATTTAAAGATTTTAAAAATGATTTATCAGAACTTAAAGAAGAAGTGGAAAAGCTAGGTAATGTAAAACAAGAAGAAAAATGTGAGCTCAAATTTATCGGACATGATGGTACTCAGATTGAAAGCTATTATGAGTTTGCTGATGAAGGTACAGGAGCCGTTTTGAGAAATATTCTTGAGGATACCTTAGAGGAATTTGATGACTTGAGTGAAAATGACAGAGTGTCTATTTTACTTGAGATGATTGAAAAAATAGTAAGGAATAAAATATGATTTATTTAGATAATGCAGCGACAACATACCCTAAACCTGATGCAGTTATACAAGCGATGGATTACGCTAATAAAAATCTTGCAGTGAATGCAGGAAGAGGGGCATATCATTTTGCAAGAGAAGCAAGCAAAGTTATAGCAGATACAAAAAATAAAATAAGAAACATAATTTCAGCTGACCGCACAGCGTCTGTTATTTTTACTCCATCTATCACTATAGCTTTAAATGAGGTAATACATGGGATGAAATGGATGCCTGGAGATGTAGTATATGCTTCTCCGTATGAACATAATGCTGTGGCCAGAACATTGAATGCAGTGCAAAGTTCGTGCGGAATAAAAATAAAACTGTTGCCAGTTAATCAAGATACTTTAGAAATTGATGTTGAAAAGATTAAATATGAGTTCTCACAAGATAAACCAAAAGCAGTATTTTGCACTCACGTAAGCAATGTAACAGGATATATTCTGCCAATACATGATATTTTTACTGAGGCAAAGAAATATGATGCAATTACAGTTCTTGATTCAGCGCAGTCACTTGGTTTGGTAAACGTCAATGCTCAGGAATTAAATGCAGATATTGTAGCTTTTGCAGGACACAAAACATTATATGGACCTTTTGGTATTGGCGGTTTTGTAAACGTAAACAATATTTCGCTTGAACCATCTATTTATGGTGGAACAGGCAGTGATTCATTAAATCTTCAGATGCCAGATGATAAAGAACTTGGGTTTGAACCATCAAGCATGAATATTGTCGCAGTAAATGGACTAAATGCAGCATTATCTGAGTTAAATCAGTCAAAACTATTAGATAAAGAACAAAAACTCACAAATTATCTTATAGAAGAGTTAAGAAAAATACCTGAAATCAAATTGCATCTTCCATCTGATTTAACACAACATGTTGGTATTGTATCATTTACGATTAATGGAATGGTATCAGAAGATGTTGGAACAATACTTGATGAGGATTTTGATATCGCTGTTAGGACAGGATATCATTGTGCTCCGTGGATACACGAGATTATAAATGATAAGAAAAGTTTAGGTACAGTCAGAATTGGTTTGGGACAGTTTACTAGCAAAGAAGATATAGATGAATTGGTAAAGGCGTTATTTGAATTTGTCTAGATAGTGCAAAGGAGATGATGTTTTGGGTTTTCAAGAACTAAATATTAAAATTAGATACAGAAGTGATTTAAATAATTTTCCACGTGATTTTCTAGTTCCAGTGTTAGAAAAGAGCTTGGTATATAAACGTGGAGTTGGATATTTTAGTACATCATCATTGATAGACATTTCTAGTGGTTTATTTGAAATGGCTAAGCATGGCGGTAAAATACAATTAGTTTGTTCGCCAAATCTTGATGATGAGGATATTCGGGCTATAAATCTTGGATATGAAAAGAGAGATGAAGTATTTGAACAAGCGTTATTAAGAGAAATTCATGATCCTATTGAGTATTTTGATACAGAAAGATTAAATTTAATCGTTACATTGATTGCAGATGGCATTTTAGATATAAAATTAGCGTTTTTAGAAGATGAAAATGGCATTAGTCTATATCATGAAAAGATGGCAATATTTATTGATGAAAACGGAGATAAGATTAGTTATATTGGTTCTATGAATGAATCTGGAAATGCATTTAATAACAATTTTGAATCTTTTTATACTTTTTGTAGTTGGAAAGATGAGAGTCAAAAAGAAGCAGTTGAAGTAGCTGACGATGATTTTGATAATATGTGGCAGAACAATACAGAGCGTTTACATGTAATAGAATTTCCTAAAATAGTGGTTGAGCGATTGATGAAATACAAAAAAGAGCATGTAGATTTCTCGATAGATGAAAAACAGTATGGATATAGATCATATTTAAAAAGTCATTTGAAGTACAAAGTACCAGATGGTGTTAAAATGAGAGATTACCAGTTAAAAGCAGTAAATAATTGGTTTGAAAATAGCTGTACAGGTATATTTAATATGTCTACTGGTTCTGGTAAAACTTTCACCGCGCTATATGGTATGGTTAAGTTGGCAGAGCAGCTTGATGAAAAATTAGCAGTTTTTGTAGTTTGCCCATATATTCATCTTGTAAGTCAGTGGGAAGAAGATGCAATAAATTGGGGGCCAAAACCTATAATTGCACATTCAAAATCGCCTGATAGGAATTGGGAACAGACTCTTTTAACTGCATATAAGCGGTTTAGAAAAAATGGGACACCATTTATTTGTATTACTACGTTAGATACATTTTCAGAAGATAAGATACAGAAATTTATCACAAGGTTTGATAATAATCAAGATGTATTATTAATAGTAGATGAAGCGCATAATTTTGGTTCTGAATCTATGACAAAAGTAATGCCTTACAATGTCAAATATAGGTTAGGGCTTTCGGCAACGATTAAGCGTTATATGGACAAAAAAGGAACATCTAAATTGTATGATTACTTTGGAAAAGAGTGTATTGATTATGGTCTTGAAGAAGCTATAAGAGATGGAAATTTAGTTCATTATAATTACTATCCGATTCCTGTATATTTAACTAGAGATGAATTTGAAAAGTACCAGGAATTAAGTAGAAAGCTAAAAAAATATATAATAATTAAAAATGGTAAGATAAAAATATCTGATGCGGGTAAACCAATAATATATGAAAGAACACGTTTACTTGCAGCTGCAGTTAATAAAATAGGACTTCTTATGAAATTAATGGATAAGTATAAGAAGGATAATAATATTCTTATTTATTGTGGAGCTACATCTGTATTTGATGAAGCATCTGGCGAAGAAGTAAGACAGATAGATTTAATTACAGATAAATTACAAGAAGAATACGAGATGTCGGCAAAAAGATTTACAGCTGAGGAAGATTTGAAAGAGCGTATGAATATTAAAGAATATTTTTCTCAGGGAATGTATCAGGTAATTACAGCAATCAAGTGTCTTGATGAGGGTGTAAATATTCCTGGAATAAAAACAGCTTTTATATTAAGTAGTTCTAGAAATCCAAAAGAGTTTATTCAACGCCGGGGAAGATTACTAAGAAAAAGCAAAAATAAAACTAAAGCTATCATTTATGATTTTGTTACTCTGCCAAGAGATTTAGATGATGTTGTTTACGGAGATTATGATGAAGATAAAACCATTATTTTGGGAGAGTTAGCTAGAATGGAAGAATTTGGAAGATTATCAGATAATCCTGAAGAATCAGATTCTTTAGCAAATAGAATTATGAGCTCATATGATACCTATGTAGATATTGATGAAGAAATGAAAAAAATGGAGGATTACTATGGAGAATAATAATGAAGTTGATAAGGTTGTGTTAAGAGAGCTATTTAATGCAATACGAAATGCAGAAATAAAAAATGTAAAAATCCAAAAATTGGACGATAAACAGATGGCTAAACAAATTACAAAATATATTAGCAAAAAAGTGGGGGAATTATAGAATGAAGTTTAAAAGCATAACTCTACATAATTTTATGAGATACAAAGGAGACAATACTCTTTTGTTTTCTACAGATTCACAGAAAAATGTTACAGTCGTATTAGGGGATAATACTTTTGGAAAGACAACATTAGCACAAGCATTTAGATGGGGATTGTATGAAACATTTAATGAAACAAACTATACGAAGAAAAAGGATATTGTTCTTTTAAATAATGAGATAATTGCGGATATGGATATGTCTTCAATAGAAGATGTATATGTTGAAATCATTATTCAAAATGAAGATGATGAATGGAAATTTGTACGAAAGGCGTCTTTTAACAGAAAGAGTAGTAGGACAAATGAGCTTCAAGTCAAACAAATAGGAGATGTCCAACTCACTATGCAGATAAGGCATGATGGCAAGTGGGGAAACATAATTGATAACAATGGTAACAACGTTGATGCTAAAAAATATAAAAAAGGCTGCGTTCAAGAAACTATAGAAAATATGTTTCCAAGCAACTTATCTAATTATTTCTTTTTCGATGGTGAGCGATGGAATGATTTGAAGAGTAAAACTGCTGATATAAAAGATTCTATTGATACTATATTAGGAGTAAGTGGATTAATAGAAATGAAAAAGCACCTTAAAGACAATAGAATAAATGTTATGTCATTATTAAGACAACAGATAAAAGGTACTTCTGGGGAATATGAAAGGATAGAGGATTCTATAAAAGCAATTGAGGATACGATAGAAGATCTTGAAACTGAATTAGAAGGAATAAATAAATCAATAGATACTGCTCAGAGAACATATGACTCAACGCTGAAAACTTTAAATGACAATCGAAAAGTAGAAGATGATCAAAAAGAGTATAATCGTATATTAAGTGATATTGAGAGCAGTAGTAAATATCAGTCTGGCTATTATGCGGATATTGTTAGAGAATTTTCTAAATCAGCAAAATATTTTGCAGTTGGATTACTTCCGAGATTAAATAATATCTTAGAGAATATTGATTTGCAAGGGAAAGATATTCCAGGAGTAACTGTGGATACTTTAGATTACATAATTGATGCTGGTGAGTGTATATGTGGTACTAAGATTGAAAAAGATTCAACCGAGTATAAACATATAGAGAATCTTAGAAAACTTGTTCCCCCAGAAATGTTAGGAGGTGCAGCTGGTAAACTTCAAGATACATTAGAAGACTGGGATGAGGAAACGCATGATTTAGTAGAAACTATAGTTGAAAAGGCAGATGATTATTCTACAAACCAAGATAGAATATATGATCTTGAGTCGGAAAGAGATCTGCTCGCAAGAACAATGGATAAAAAAACTAACTTGGGTCCAGTACGTAAGCAGAATCTTCAAGCTAAGAACAGACTTAAAGCCTTAGTGGGGCAAAAAGCGAATATAGAAATGAGAATAAAGGCTAATAAGGATAATAAGGTATCTCAAGAGGCGCGTTTAGATGAAGTTGCTATTCATGATAAAGAGAATGAATTTATATATAGAGCACTCGCATATGCACAGGCATTGTATGATAAAGCATGTTTTCTTTCAGGAAATAAGCAGCAGAACATAATTGAAGATTTAAATAAGATTATTAAAGTGAATTTTGCTCAAATGTTTAATGATCATGAAAAATATGCACAATTGGAAGATGACTATAAGATTCATGTATATTATCATCAGTTAGGTGAACTGAGCAATTATGAAGAAGAAAATCTTTCTAATGGAGAAACAATAGCGATTAACTTTGTTTTTATTGTTAGTATTTTGGAACTTGCAAAGAAATACAGACAAATGGAGGCAGATGATAGTGAATATGGAATGGAGAATGCAATATTGGGATTACCATTAGTATTAGATGGACCATTCTCAGCTTTGAGTAATGATAATACAAGCTTAGTGGCTAATAGATTGCCTGAATTTGCAGAGCAGGTTATTATTTTTATGCTTGACAAGGATTGGGAAGCTTCTGGTCTTGAAAAATATACATTACCGGAATATTGCTATAGAGTTGCTAAAGATGCTACTTCTAATAGTTCATCATTAGAGATAGGTTAGGGAGGTAGAAGAAAATGGCTCGAAAAAAGACAAATGAAAAAAGAACATTTGAGTATTTCAAAGTAGATGAAATGTTTTTTGTGGGTAAACATAGAGATTATGTGGATCAGTTATGGACACTTAATAAAATTCAGGAATCATATTTTAAAAGATTAGTGGATTTATATGCTATTGCAGCAATTATTGGTCTTAGAACAGGAAGAAAAAGTGCAGAAGAATCAGATGGAACTGATTTAAAACGTACAGTACAAATGAAACAGCTTAATGAAAACTATAAGACTCTTCTGCCTATAATGAGAATGGTACTAATACTTGACGAGAGCAGAGGGCTTACTCCGGAGCAAAGAATAGAGGGGGCATTTGTTATTCCAGAGGATGAAGAGTTATATAAGCAAAATATGGAATTGTTTAATTCATATGCAAGAGGCGGAGTAGAATATTTATATGAGCAGCTAATATTAAAAGATCCTGATTTGGATGATGATTACACTGACAAGCGTATATCAAATATTATCGCTCTACTTAAAAATCCTCTGAATGATGATGAGATAGTATAATTACGACAGCGATGATGATTATGCTGCCGGTGTAGATGACGCTATTGATGACGATGATGGGGACTGGTAAATATTTGTTGGAGGTGTATTTATATGCCATACGATGGATACGGCTGAGAAGCAGGATTTGGTAACAAAGACTGCAATGGAAGCTATAATTAAGCTGCTTCTTATAGTAGAACTCGATAGAGCGGAACAGCAGCAAAAATATATTTCCAAAGCTATCAAAGATGGAATCAAAGCCAGCAACAAAAAGAATGGACGAAAGAAAGGTCAGCTTGATAAGATGACTGACGAACTGCAGGCAGATATAGAATTGTATCTCGGCGATAGAAATATAACTCAAATCGAGCTTATGAAACGCCATGAAATAAGCCGAAATACGCTCAAAAAATATATAGCTTATGTAGAAGCTATGAAAGGAGCGAAGAGTGGCAAATAAGGCAGAAAGACACCTCAAAGTATATTCTCAGTCTGGCTACTATTACGGAAACGACCAACGCCCTGCTATCTTCTTGCAGGGCAAGTGGCTCCGTGATATGTGTGGATTCGATATCGGCGACCATTGCACAGTAAAATGTTCAAAAGGTCGAATCGTCATAACAAAAACCCCGGAAAATTAGAATAAACAACAAAATAAAAGGCTCTGTATGCGATTTTGAGAGTGATGCAATGATCAAATCATCATTAGCATTAACGAAAAACGCTTACAAAGCCTCTTTTTTTACTTCAAATACTAGTTTCAAGAGAAATAGCAGGAACACCTTTCTCTTTTGTTCCATTACATTTTTTTCAAAAGCTCACCTACATGGTGTTTTGGAAAAAATCTCTGAGTACAGTCAAGTAATGCTACCTCATTAGTACTATTCTGTGTTAAAATTTTGTACCGAGATCTTATGTTTCAAATGATGAGCTGTGGAATCTTACACCAATGGCTAAAAAGTTAAACTCTAGTAAGAATAATAAGCTACCTTCTAGGGAATACATTAAAGACTTTGTAAACTACAACTATTATTTGTATTCACTGATTTTTGCAAATTCAAATGAAACACAAGCAAAGGTTCTTCGGACATATTTTGATAAGTGTGAGAACCAGCATTTAAATGCTATTTGGGCTACAGAAAAAATCTACATTCCGGGAAATTCGCGGGAGCAGTTTAGCAATGTACTAGAGGAAAATTTGAGCCTTGTATATGACTCGGCCCGGTTGCAAGAGTATGAAATGTGGGTGATTTGATGGATACAACTGTTGAATATTACAATGCTAACGCAGAGGAGTACATGCCCTATACTCAGATTACAGTGAATTGATAGTGGTTGGTGCCGGAGCAGATGCAGTGGATTACAAATTGATAAGCCTCTGCCACAGGGGAGATATCGTTGTATCACAGGATTATGGAGTTGCTGCTATGGTACTTAGTAAAAGTGCATATGCCATCCACCAGTCTGGCAGGTGGTACACAGACGAAAACATCGACAGGATGCTGATGGAGAGGCACCTTAACAAGAAAGCCAGACGACGCTCACATAAGAATCATATCAGGGGACCGAAAAAGCGCACAGAGCAAGATGATGAGAGGTTTGCACAGTCATTTGAGAAAATGATACTGATGGCAATATCAAAGGAAAGCAAATAGGTGATACATATGAGTTTATTAGGAAACATACTTTGGTTTATATGCGGAGGACTGCTAAGCGGTCTGTCATGGCTTGCAGCAGGCTGTTTGTGGTGCATAACTATTATAGGAATACCAATAGGATTGCAGTGCTTTAAGTTCGCATGGCTTGCATTTTTTCCATTTGGAAAAGAGGTTGTTTATGGCGGTGGTGCTGTCAGCTTGATAGCAAATATCATCTGGCTGATTGTTTCGGGAATACCGATGGCTGTGGGAAATGCCTTGGCAGGAATTATATGCTGCATTACAATCATCGGAATACCGTTTGGAAAGCAGTTTTTTAAGATTGCTAAGCTGTCACTTATGCCGTTTGGAGCAGAGGTGGTATCTTAGGGGTAATACATATGAGATGATGTGACAGGAAGGGAAATATGTGATATATGGGAGACGTAAACTATAAAAAGGGGATATTATAAATAAGCATTTAAAGTTTAATGATACTATGGTATTATAAGTAAAAGCATAAGTATAATGTGTTGGAAGGAGATTTAATAATGACAACAAAAATGACATGGGAAAAATTGTTATCAGAAAAAAGACCAAATCAATGTTTTTCAAAGAAGGAAGATACTGAAGTAAGTAAATTTGGTATAAATAATCCATTCGAAGAGGATTATTATACTATTATTAATAATTCATATTTCAGAAGATTAAAGGATAAAACGCAGATTTTTACAAGAGATAGTAACGATTCTGTTAGAAACAGATTGACGCATTCTCTTGAAGTTAGCAGTATTGGAGAAATAATAGGCATTAAACTATCTGAAAGATTAAAAAACAGTGTCTATAAGGATGATATCAAAGACTGTGAAATAGAAAAGAAACTACCATTGATATTGAAGTGTGCTGGTTTATTACACGATATTGGCAATCCGCCATTTGGTCATGCAGGAGAAGAATATATTAGAAAGTTTTTTGAAGAAATTTTTATTGTGAAAAAATCAGAAGAGCAGGACCAAACAGAAGAGCAGACTAAAACGGAAGAGCAACCGGAAATAACTAGTTTTTATATATTAGAAAATGAGCAACTAAAAAATGATTTAATGAATTTTGAAGGAAATGCTCAGGGGTTGCGTATAGCAACGAAATTAGGAAAATCATTTTATGATAACGGTAAAAAGAGCAATTATGGTATGAACCTTACTTGTGCAGTATTAAGTAGTATTATTAAATATCCAGTTTCTTCGATTGAAATACCAATAGAAATAGATGAAAAAGGGAAAGAGAAAAAAGGAAAAATGGGATACTATTTCTCAGAGGAATGGATTGTAAAAAAAGCTATTTCAAAAGAAACAGGTACATTTGATATGGTAAACAATAAAATTTTAAAAAATCCTATAATGCTTTTGATGGAAGCCGCAGATGATATTGCTTATGCAACTGCAGATTATGAAGATGGTGTAAGAAAAGGTAGAATTAAAGTATCCGATAATGATAATATAGAAACAATTGAAGGACGCACGCAGAAATTAAGAAGTGAAGCGGTAGAAGATGTTGTTAATAGATTTATTGATCATTATGAAGCGATAATGAATGGTGAGGATGGTGTACAATTAATTTCGAAAACTAGTAAAATAGAAGAGTATAAGGAAAAAAATAAAATTTTATATGGTGATCGTGATATAAAGAATGATAAGATTTTGGATTCGAAAATTAGAATTCGTGAAATACTTATAGAACTCATTAAAATATTAAAAGCGAAGAATTTGACATTGACTAGATTCTTGATAAAAAAGGATTTGATGCAATATATTGAGAAAGTAGATAGAACAGATAGAAAAATGTTAAAAGCTCATAATAATAACATTAAAGAAGATGATATAGATAATTATTGTGATTATCTGATAGTTACAGATTTTGTTTCTGGCATGACAGATGGGTATGTAGAGAAGTTCTGGAATAAGCTATATGATACAGAATATAGAGAAGCTAAGGAATATATTATGATGTTGCCAAAGAGAATAGCTGAGGTTGAATCTAAATATGAAGCTAATGAAATATATAAAGAACTTGGACTTTTGTCATGTGTAATATGTGAAGACGAGGTTGACTTAAATGAAGAAAAAATTAGTAGTGATGATATAATTTCTTATTATAATATTGGAAGTATTTTAAGAGAATGTTGTTGTAATGAATATATGTTCATTATCCCAGAAGAGGAAAAAAATCATATTGCTGGTTTGGTAGATAAATATGATAAGTGTGGGGATAAATATAAATTATTTGGAAATAAAAACAAAGCTATTAAACAATGCAAAAACTGCCAATACCGTAAAGCACATGAAAATAGCTGTAAAGGCTGTGTAGATCACTATGATTATTGCTACATGATGAATTTAATGATATAGCGTTTTAAAACAACAATAGTGTCAAGGTAATGCTGTGTAGAATTATACTATAGTAACATTTACAAATCATATATGATTTATAATTTCTTTTTTTAAAATTTTTCATATTTTAGTGAGAGATTTTGTCATTTTAAAGATACATATATATAGAGGCACCAATGTTATTATAGCAAATAGAAGGAGCACTTAATATGAGTAATAATGAGTATATGCATAGCCCAATGGTTAGTTTATTAGAAAAAATCAGCATTCCATGTTTGGCGGATAAAAAGACCGGCAAGTTTGAGGACACAAGTAAGCTGAAATTGATTGATGAGGAAATTACAAATGCTAATTGTAATTATAGACTTGTGGAAAAAGGAAAAAAGCGTTACAGATTATATGCGCAGGATGAGCTGGAGGTTTTAGCTAAAGATTTTAGTTCAGTTGTTCTGGTTTCGTCTCATGCAGACAATCTGCAGAAAAAAGCCGTGTTTGAGAAGTATAAAACAGAAAAAGGCATTATTTTAAAGGGAATATTTGACAACGCTGCAACAAATGCGGCTGCTACATATATTATGACCAATATGACGATGCCAAGAAATGTATTGTTTGCATTTACATCCGATGAGGAAGAGGATAGCCGTGGAGCTCAGAAGCTTGCTAAAAAGCTAAAAGAGCACTTTGAGCATGTCGAGGTGATTGTTCTGGATGTGACATACGGCTGGCAAAATGAAGCTGATTTCACGATTGAGAATGACTATTTTCGTGACACTCAGATTGGAATGGCGTTTGCAAAGAGAGTTTGTGAGATAGCAAACGAATCTGGAATGAAATATAATTTCTTGTATGAAGCAGAAAAAGATGATGAAGAGGATTATATTAATAGTCAGCTTATAAAGTCCTTTATGGGAGATAATTGTATGAATGATAATGAATCAGAAGGTCCGGATGAGAGTGAAGATTACGCTGAAAAAGGATTTGATGCGTTTTCACTATGCTTACCATGTTCAGCAAACGGCGAAGAAGAAATGCATTCACAAGATGGATTTGAGATTTCGATTAAGGTATTAAGTAATTACACAGAGTTTTTGGGACATTTGCTGGAGAGTTATAATAGTTAATGTTGCAATAGAATAAGGTTATAGTTTTTAGCTATATCCTTAAGTTACCATTGATTATGGTGGGAAGTAGAATTAATATAGTATTATAATAACAACCGGGGCGCACTTGGAGCGCACGACAAAAATCCAAGACTCTAGCATTAAAGTCAGGGAACTGATTAGGTTAGTGCAACTCAGCGATTGAGGTAGTCGCCACCAGTACGGGGTGGATTTCGTACACATGGAGCAGACATTATTATGGCTGCAAGCTGCCGGTTGAAGAGTTATTATATAAAGAGCAGGCGATTAGCCTGCTCTTTTCATTTGTGAATAGCCTGTATAAAAATTTTTATTCTATTCACGTAAGAAACATACAAAGAATATGTACTGGATTTGATATAATCGATTTATAATAAACAATAGTTACTAGACAATAAACAATTTGAGGCATATGTGAATAGTAAATGGAGGCTGATTTATCAATTAGTACTACGTGCACAAATTGGAACTACACGATTTATACATGGAAAATGTTATAATTAAATTAGGGGGGTATTTAATTACAAAATATAAAAAACCGATAAACGTATACAAATTATACAATGAAAGGATAAAAACGATGAGATTGATTGTGCAAAACGTAGAAAATAAAGAAATTACAAAAAAGGCAAAAAAAAGCGCACGAAATATAAAGACCGTGTGTCATAATGGACTCATAAGAAACAACAAGACACAAGCAAAAGGAGAGATACATATGGTAACAAACTACAACACACTTACACTTTCACAGGTATTAGCACTCAATGAGAAAGGATACACCTTCGAACTGAATGACGGTTCTATAAAGGAAATCAACAGGGAACTGTCATTCACAGAGAACCATGATAATGATTATCTGGAGGAATGTGTTGGGTTCTAAGGAACCAACATACAACTGAATATGGAACACACAGTATCGGTTACCTTGATGTCAATATTAAATTACTGTACAAAATTTACCTAAGCTAACTATAGCATAAGTAAGAAGGTGATGTCAAGGTGACAGAGGTACTTAAAACAGATTAATTCAATGTTTTTTCATAAATTTTCACATTGAGTGAGAGATTTTGAGAAAATCAGGATACATATAAGTAGAACACCAGCAAAGGAGAATGCATATGTTTACAAATTACAACACACTTACACTTTCACAGGCATTAGCACTTAACGAGAAAGGATACACCTTCGAGTTGAACAACGGAGCAGTCACAGCTATTAATAAGGAAGCAGTAAATATGGAGCTTGCTGAGGTAGGAGGCTCAAAGGACTACGAGTTTTATATGGATGAGTGTGTGGGCTTCTAAGGCTACGGCCTAGACGCGGGCTTGACACTAAACAGTCAAGCCGGTGCCACAACTGAATATCAGAAGAGTGAACCCTGTATTATAGATATGACAGGTACTGTACAAATTTACCTACATCAGCAGTATTCAGTATTCTTAATATCAAATCATTTCAGGAGTATTCAATCAGTACCAAAAACGTAAGAAAACAGCTTGCCGGGGATAGTCTACCCTTTTTTAGCTGAAAAAGTACTTTGCGGAGGAAAACATATGAAAGAAAAAATGATGTTTACAGATGAATTTATGGCTATTGTTAAAGAGATTAAAAAGGGAAATGTTTTAGCATCCGATCCTAGAATGGAGATTTTCTATAAAGAGTGTAAGGAACGCGTAAAAGAGCTTTCAAAGAAGAATAGATATAAGTTTTATGGAAGTTGGGAGCAGGACGATTATGTACAGGTTGCGGTTATGGATGTACTAAAAGCAATTCCTCAGTATGATGAGCATAAGTCATTTGAAGGATATTGTAATGCTGTAATAAATAATGTTTACAGAAAAATGTATAGATGCTTCAAGGACGAGAAGTATAAGCTTGTTTCAATAAATGAAGAAGATGAAAACGGAAAAGAGAAGTGTTGTATTGACAATGTTGTTTCGTTTTCAGGAGCAGAAGCTGTTTTCATGAGAAATAAGTCCTGGAATGATGTATGGGCATTGGTAGAGACGCTTCCGGAGAACTATCAGCAGGTCTTTAAATTATGTTATGTGATGAGAATGAAGTCTTCTGATGCTGCTGAGATGCTTAACTGTACATCTCATGACATATCCAACTGGAAGAACAGAGTGGGAAAGAGGCTTCGTAAGTATATTGAGGATAATGAGATGTACGATGAGCTTATTACAAATGAATATGCGGCATAGCTCAATATTTTAGACCTTAAAAGCAGAATGGAGGCAAATCATATGAAGAGTAAATATCAGACAACTGAAAATGGAATGGAATATATATTATATAAGGAACCAATTGAAATGAACCGCATGGAGATTTTGACCAGATATTCGGATGGAGGGTTCATCTTATTTAAAAAGGGCAAGAACATTGCTGATATAAAGGTCTATGCATATGCAAGGTTTATTGAAGGCTGGGCTGAAGAAGACTTTTACCATGCGTTTAAGCAGATGAAACAGATAAAGAAGATATCTGAGTATCGAAGACAGTTAATATTTCCAGAATCGTTTTCAAGTAAAATGGATGAGATTAGATTTGAAAAGGATGAAAATGATGATAAGGAAGGGGAAGAGCTAAAGCCTGTCAGAAGTGTCGTAGAGGACATAAGAGAATGGCTTGATTCAGAATCATTTAAGTCTTTTTCGACTGCAATAACAAATAGAGTTATCGGACAGGAACAGGCAGAGCTTGTGGCAATTAATGTGTATAACTATCTGGAATGTATTGCACGAGGAGTGAAGCACAACAACAATATCCTTATGGCAGCTCCTTCTGGATGCGGAAAAACAGAGACCTACAGAGCGATTAGGGAGTACTTTGCCAGGAAAATCCCACAGCTTGATATTCTTCAGATTGATATGTCAACTATAACTGAACAGGGATATAAAGGCAAAAATCCGGATGATATTTTTACATTACTAAGACATAACAGCGATGAGGGTGTTGCTATCGTGTTTTTAGATGAATTTGATAAGAAGCTGCTTCCTTCAATTGCGTCAGGTGGAATAAATGTAAATATGGCAGTACAGTCGCAGATACTTACCCTGATTGAAGGAAGAAAAGAGCATAATATTGATACTGGAAAGACTCTATTTATTGGAATGGGAGCTTTTGAAGCATGCAGAACCAGGAAAGAAGAGGCTGGAAAGCATATGGGATTTGGAAACGAAAATGATGCGAGTGTCAGTCATTATGCTGATATCAGCAGACAGGACATGATAGACATAGGCGCGGCTTATGAGCTGATTGGAAGATTCTCTATGATTGTAAACTATCATGAGTTGGCAAATGAGGCAGTGGACAGGATTATAGATATGACTGTAAACAGAGTATCTAATTCGATTAAATGTGAAATACTGTTGTCGGAAGAGATGCGCTGCGAACTGCATGACAATGCCAACAGCAGGTATGGATGTCGACTAATTGAAAGTATCATCAGGGAGAATGCAATGAGAGGATATCTTATGATACAAACTGCAGGAGATGATCCTCGAAAGTGCTCAATAGTAATTGACAGCGCAAGTAATGTCAGATATGAACATGAAAACTATATTGAATAGAAAACTAGATTTTTTTACATGCAAGTGAGAGATTTCAAGGTTTTATGGATACATATAAGTGTAGGAAACATTAAGGAGGCAGCTAATGAAGAATACTCAATATTTTGATTCATCAAACACAATGCAGATGTATATGGAAGAGATAGGGAAAATACCACTGCTTTCAGCAGATGATGAGATTCGCCTGTTTAATCAGATGAGGCGTGGTGGTGAGGAATCACAAAGCGCTCGTGAAGCTATTGTCATGGCGAATCTTAAACTGGTTGTTTATTTTGCTAAAAAGTATGTCGGCAGAGGTGTAGAGTTTGACGACCTTAATGCAATGGGAGTTGAAGGCCTGTATAGAGCTGTTGATAAATATGACCATGAACTTGGATATAAATTCAGTACATATGCATCATGGTGGATAATCCAGGCTATAACGAGAGGTATAGCGGATGAAGGGGAGACGGTTAGAATCCCAGTGCATATGTCTGAAACTATCTGCAAGGTACGTAAAGTTCAAAAGGCATATCTCAAGGAATTCGGGAAAGAACCAACTGTCGATGAGCTTGCTCTACGAAGTGGAGTCGATGATGAAAAGGTTAAAAAGGCTATTGATGCACAGCATACTATTATTTCATTTGATGCTAATGTTGGACCGGAAGATGATAGTACATTGGCAGATTATATAAGAGACGAAAATGCTGAGGATCCGGGTGAGGCTGCCGTCAACAGTGCGTTGAAAGAAGATATTGAGAATGTACTAAAGCAATTAAGTGAAAAAGAGTCAAGAGTGTTGAGACTTAGATATGGAATGGGAACTGACAAGCCTATGACGCTTGAAGAAATTGCAAATCTTCCGGAATTTGGAATTACCAGAGAAAGAGTCAGACAGATAGAAGCAAAGGCTATTGGGAAGATTCGGTGTAATCCCAAATTAAGAAGAATGTTGGAGAGTTATGCAGCTTAATTAAAAATTTTTCAATTTGAGTGAGAGATTTCGAAGTTTTATGGATACATATAAGTGTAGGGATAGAGAAAGAAAGGATTATATTATGAGAGATTCAAAAATGTTTAATACGGTACCGGCTGATACATTAATTCTTGGAGACAATCAGTATTATTCCAAGGACTGCTATAAGACAAGACTTAACAACAACGTTCTTGTGGTGGGAACATCAGGCGCAGGAAAGACACGCAGCATTGTTATTCCAAATCTGCTTCAGGCCAGTGGAAATTATGTGATATCAGATCCTAAGGGATATCTTTCAAAAAAATACGGAGATTACATGAAGTCTAAAGGGTACAGAGTATTAAATATGGATTTTATTCATCCGGAGAAATCGTTAAGATACAATCCGATTCATTACTGTAGCAATTCAACCGAAGTAGTTAGACTTGCTCATATGCTGGTTCAAAATGTATATGTCAAGGGTGCTACTAAGACTATAGATCCTTTCTGGGATGAAGCATCAGAACTTCTGATTTCGGCGTGCATTGGATATTTGGTTGAAACAGATCAGATAGAAGAATCTAAGAAGAACTTCTCGAGCCTGGTTGATATGATTCGAAAATGTAAAAGAGAATATATGGAAGTGCGTAATGGTAAAGTAAAATCGAGATTAGAAATCATGATGGAAGAGCATAAAAGATACATGAAAACAATTGGCAAAGAAAGCTGGGCGGCAAAGAAATTTGAGGAATTTAATGTATGTCCTGATAAAACATACAGCACTGTAAATATCACATCAATTGCTAAAATCACCTCTTTTGATACGGTCGAGATTAACAAGATGATGGAGACAAATGATATTGATTTTACAACGATTGGGACAGAACCGACAGTGGTGTTTGTGGAAGTAAGTGATACTGATAGATCAATGGATTTGCTGGTAAATCTATTTTATTCACAGCTTATGAATTCACTTTGTTCGTTTGCTGATGAAAAATGTGAGGATGGAAGATTACCGATTCCGGTGCAGTTTATCTTAGATGACTTTGCAACAAATGCAAGGATTGATAATTTTGAGAATATGATTGCCAACATCAGGTCAAGAAATATTTCAGCAATGCTGATGGTACAGTCGGAGGCACAGCTTGCAGCCGGATATTACGAAAGTGCACCAACTATTATTGATAACTGCAATACATATGTATATATGGGAGGTTCAAGTCCTGATATGGCAAGTCAGATTGCAAAGCGTGCTAATAAGACTACTAACACAATCCTCAATATGCCAATTCAGAAGAGCTGGATTTTCAGACGAGGACAGGCTCCGGTCTGTTGTGACAATTTTAAACTGGAACCATTTGAATTGGAAAAAAGACGTGATGAAGTAACCTTAGAGCCTGAGATTAATTAAGTAGTGATATATGGAAGGAGAATTATATTATGGAAGTAAAATGGATACCAACCGTTGAAGTAGAAACAAATGCTGGTATTAGACCTGTAGACTTAATGACCAAGCATTTGACTAACAGAAAACTGTTCCTTACAGGAGAAGTAGATGATTATATGGCAAATAACTTTGTTTCAGAGTTATTATACCTTGCACAGAGTGATTGTCCCGTTGATATTTACATCAATAGTCCGGGAGGCTCTGTCAATGCCGGACTCGTTATTTATGATACAATTCAGGCCTGCAGCGGGAAAATGGATATCAATATGTACTGTATTGGCATGGCAGCATCAATGGGAGCTGTAATTCTGGCAGGGGGACAGAAGGGCAGAAGATATATCCTGCCACACAGTAAGATTATGATTCATGAGCCATTAATTCAAGGTGGATTAGGTGGATCTGCTACGTCTATTAAAAAGACGGCGGATTCAATTATTGAAACAAAAGCAATCACGAATGGAATTTTAGCAAAACATACAGGAAAGACGGTTGAAGAAATTGATGAAGCGACTGCTTTTGATAATTTTATGAATGCTAAACAAGCGGTTGAGTTTGGAATCTGTGATGAAATCAAGGATGTGATATAAGGGTGTAGTTATTAGCTATACCCTTGGAAAGGGGAGCATATGAGAGTTTATGACATGAAGGCTACTTGTAACAAGATTTTTGACTTAGCTGCCGGACAGGGGATGTCATTAACATGTCTGGCTGAGAAGCTCAATGTTACAGCTCAGGCAGTGAGCAAATGGCACAAAGCTTCAAATTCCCCTTCAATAGATAATCTTGTATTGATGTCCGACTTGTTTGATATAACGTTAGATGAACTTGTTCAGCGAAGAGAAGAATAATTAGGAGGGGAGAGATTTATGGATACAGAATGGAAAAAATTAAATCAGCTTAGAAAAATAGATGACAGTATCAGTAATCTTTTGTATTCGAGAGAATACGCCGAGGCTAATGGGCTAGTTGAGCCTGAACCTAAAATTACAAAGCGTAAAAAAAAGAAGAGATTCTATTTTCCGAATAAAACGGTTTATATATTTCAGGGAATAGAAATTAAGGAAAGTGAGCAGGGAGAAATACTTTGGAGGCGTTGCGGACACAAGGGTACAGATTCACGAATGAAGTATAATACTCAATTTGGTGAGATGATATCAGATGATATGGGAGAATTTGGTGGTCAGCTATATACACCATTTAGAACCATTTATGGGAATTTTTGTGATGTATTTGATTTTGAGGATAAGGTGTATGCAGTGCATAGTCTGACGCATTTGCTATCGTTATGTTTTGGCCTGTATGAAATTTCAAAAGATGGAAATATAAATGAAGTGTATTCTCTTACAGATTATTTCCAGGGAAAAGATTATTGGGAGGATTTAGCGTATTGTGCTAAATATATTAGGGATGATCATAATGCCTATATTCTTATTGCTGGATTTGTAAAGCAGCTAAAAGAAGAGGTTGGTGAGACCAGATCTGAGACCAGATATGAGAGCAGATTGATACACATATGTAATGGCAGAGTTGAAACAATAATGGTCATTCCAGAATGGATCTCAGAGGTTACAAATATGATTGTTACTGATGATTATGTGTATTTAGGACATGATAAGATGTTGTCAATTATTGATAGGAAAACAAAGACTATTGAATATAGAACTTTTCTTTCCGGCAAAGCAGTGAAGAACTTATTGAAAAATAGATATAGGAAATAGTGTGAGAATATGGAACAAAAAAATATAGAAAAGACAGTTGATGCCAGATGTATAGAAATATGTGAAAAGCTTAGGGAAAATTCAAAGTATGCTGATTCTGAAAAAGTGTCAAATAGGGTAATGCCGAAGCAGGAGTCTACCATAAAAGCAGTGGCAGAACAACTTGCAGACGATGATAAAGTTTTGTTTGCGTATTTTACATCAATTGGCATCTGCAGGAAAAATAAAATCAAACAGAAAAAAAGTGGAATAATCAAAATGCCGTATTTTCAGAATCAGCAAAGACTGCTTGTAATTACAGAGAATAATCTGATTTTTGCAACAGATATTGATAGCTTGAAATTCAAGATAAGGTACTTTATGGATATGATTTCAGATATCAATTATGTGTATCACAAAGGACTATGTTTTGCAGGGCAGGTGCAGCTTAAGCTGGATGGAAATATGTATATTACCATAGGAATAAGAGATGATTCATGTCAGGCAACGGCCCGGGAGCAGTTTGATTATTATAAAGAGCAGATAAGTGGTTTTTTGCCTAAAACGGAAAATGGTGTTGTTTTAAGGGAAAATAGCACGTCTATTGTCAGTGTATACAAAAGACGAAGCCGATATATAAAGGAAAAACAACTGTTGTCCGGAGCAAAGCTAATAGAGGATGAGGAAACCAATATCTATCTGCAGAATATAATGCGGGCTCTGCTGGATTGTGCAATTGAGGCGATAGACGAGTATGATTCTGCGGAGGATAGAAATGCAGCGGTTCTTTTAATCAATGAGAATTGCATCTGCGCCAAGATAAACTCGTTAATTAAATACAATTATATAATAGCGCCGACAATAAGCAGACAAAAGATTAATATGGAAGATTATGCTATTAAGCAGTACATCGAACAGTATAACAAGAAATTAGACTATGTGGTTCAACAGGCACAGTTAAACACAAAAAAGTCGTTGATACAGGCAGGGTAAACCACAGGTTTATTGAAAAAACAAGATGAAGAAAATATAATTAACAGTAGACAGAATTGTAAGGTATAATGGAAGGAGAGACAACTATGGCAGAGAAAATGCTGGTTACACAGGCACTCGATGAGAAAGACCTCTTAATGAAGAAGATTTATGACAAGATAGAAAAGGCTCATTTTGTTGATTTTAAAAAGAAAAATGAAGAACTGGTAGCTGTTGAAAGAGTCAGCGAGGAGGAATTCAATAAACGCGCCCAGGCTGCATATCAGCAGATAAATGACCTGATAGACAGATTTGGCAAAATTGATGCAGCGATAGTAGAATCAAACGCTAAAACCATGATAAATACTAGTTATGGACAGCTTTCAGTTGCCAGCGCTATCTCATTGAAAAACAGACTGAGAGGGAAAGGCGTGTATGCAGGCAAGACTGACTTTGAGACAAGGCTATATGAAAAAATGCAGGACGACTATCTTAAGAGAGTAGTCAGTGTTGATGAAAAGAACTCAAATCTGGATGATACTGCTGAAAATATGAGACTGTCGATTTTGGGAAAGGATACAAAAAAGGCGGATGACAGACCATTGGATGTGGTTGATAAATATGTCAGCGAGAACACAAGTGTTCTGGTGGATCCATTGGAGATAAAAGTGAAAATGGACTATCTGGCAAATAAAAAGGCTACCCTGATAAGAGAGCTGGAAACACAAATCAAAGTGGCCAATGCAACTACATTTATTGAGATATAAGCTGTAAACAGTGCCTGTAATACGAAAACCTTAACTCAGCTTCCCTGTAACAGGGTTACGTTACATTATAAATGGAAATCAAAACAACCGGAATATACAGATTGTTTGAGATACGCAGGGTCACTGCGATAAGGATGACCGCCATAATAAACTGTTTTTTGTTTTATTTGAACTGGTATTGGTGAATCGTGAACGGATATTTCTTAAATTGTTTTTTGATAACATTCAACTTTAAAATAGACATAATTTTTATGTTGAAATCCGTGATAAAGGTTATGGTGTTAAGCTGATTGATCCTAGGTAACCCTCCCGGCTGTATTACAGGCATTTTTTTAATAGAAATGAGAGTAGTAATTTTTGAAGACAATGAAATAAAGTATATAGATGTAAAAGACGTTCTTAATAGTATGGGAATAACTGAAGTGACATTGGTAACTAATGCTGCTGACGGAATCTCATACATAAATGATTGCCTGGAAAATGGAAATGTAGTTGATTTTATTATTACAGATATGAATTTTCCGTTATGTTATGGAGTAAAGCCTGAGATTTTTGCAGGAAATTGGCTGGTGGATTACTTTAGGCATAACAAGATAAAAATTCCTATTATAATATGCTCAACAATGAGTATAGATTGTGATGGTGTATATGGTTGTATTCAATATGAGCCGGATACTGATTTATGGAAGGATGAATTGAAGAGAATGATTCAATGGCTGGAATAATGTATTTGAAAGAGTGGCTTATTTATCAAAAATCAGATAAGTATGTTGCACGAGGCTATGTGGAAAATCATCCCAGATTTTTTGACGGTATATGGATAAGGACAAGCTGGATAGAGAGAATCTATTATGATGAAAAGGCAAATGCAATCAGAATAGTAACACATAGCAAACATATTTATATCTTGTTTATAGATGAAATAAACGATTATAAAGATTGGTTAAATGATACGAAGTATAGCTTGCAGAAGCTTGGAGTATCAGCCGACGTATATTTAAGGAGAATTTGTAGTACGCTTAGAAAACATAAGATGGAATTGCTATCTAAGATGGAAAATAATGACCTATATATTGAGATAGGATATGGGTATCTGAAGCATGTGTATTTTAAGCATAATAATGAGTTGATAGAAATTAACAGTCAGCACAGGATTATTGAAAATGACGGAGATGATTATTTCCTAATTGAATATAATTTGCCAGATATAGTACATTTTGGACATTATGAACATTATGAAATAAGTGGAATGAAACTGGAAATATACTCTATGTCAGATTCGGTTAGACGTATTGTAATAGATAACGATACAAAGTATGATTTCGAGATATATGATAAAAAATATCCGAGTGGGATATCAATTATAGAAGTGAAGGGGGATTACTATGAATAGTGTATTTTATGAAGAAATCAGAAGGTTAAATAAGCAGCTTAGCAATGATGATAAGGAAAGGCTCTGCTATGAGATAAAAAGAGTCAGGGATCTTGGAATACTGGCGAGAAAAGAAGGCCTGTTAGCACTTGAAGGTGTGGAACTTGATATGTATTCTGTGGAAAAATATTTGAGACATATAATTGTTATGATTGTTGATGGAATAGATTGGAAAACAGTTGAAGAGATTTTGACTGTAAAATATTTTGCCAATGATTTGAATGGAATAGATGCTTTAATTTACATAATCTATATGGAAGGAATGAAATCAATTGTAAATATGGAGGACTTTAATGTACTTTTACAAAGAATGCTTGCATGTGTTCCGGAAAGCATTAGTAAAAGACTAGATGACGAATCCGGTTCGTTTACAGAAAAAAGTATTGAAGACATCCATATGGATATAGTTGATAAAGTAAGCGAGAATACAGATTTATCATTATTTGATCAGAATCAACGGAATTATATGGCAAAGGTAGACCATGTATTTGAAGAACTATCAGACAGAAGTATACAAAGATTATTAAGAGATGTGGAGAATGCACAAATCGAAATAATTATTAAAGGACTACATGAGCCGGCTAAGAGAAAGTTATTTAATAATCTGTCAAAAAGACTGGCTGTAATGATAGCAAATGATGTTAATGTAATGGATAGAATTAGCGCATCTGAAATTGTAAATGAAGCTAAAAAGACGGTAGAGTGCCTTAAATCACTATATAATCAAGCCGAAATATTTGATTTAGATATTGATAATCTGCCATAGTTGATGTAACTGCATATTAAAAGTAACAGGAGAAGAGATATGTTGATATTGAAGGAACATTTACCAGAGGATACTTTGGATTTTAAACCAATTATGATGCCATATGAAAATGTGGAGGATGCTGTTAATTCAGTTTTACATGTAGATTTACAATACGGCTTGCCATGTATGTGGTACGATGCAGGTGATTATGATAAGCTTGATGGTCAGAAAACCAAGTATAGAGTAATTCCGGTTGGAACAGGACATTATTGGAAAAAAAACGGTGATAAGGATATAGTGTCTAAGGAAAACTATATTGGGACTGCGCTTTTAGAGGGAGGAACATTGGTCTTACACTATTTTTTAGTAAAAGCCGAAGATTATTTTAAATAATTTGAAATCAAGTGAGAGATTTTGCTCAAAAATGGATACATATAAGTAGAAGAAGTTAATAATGAATATTAAAGGAATGGAGAATTATTATGGGAAGAGAAGAAAACGTATTAATATTTCAGGATACAGAGAGACTAAGCAAAACGAATGGAAAGCTTAATGCTGACTTAAAGGCATCTGCAAGTGGACAGAAACTAATATTGGAAACAGATGCTTTGGAGAAACCGAATCTAAATATATATGATGAGCCTGCAAAGGTGATTGTTTCAAAGAAGAGAACGTTTGAGGCTGCAAAGGCATATAGGGATAATAAGGTCGCAGTACACAATTTTACCTCTGCTTCAAATCCGGGCGGAGGTGTTGTAAGAGGTTCAACAGCCCAGGAGGAGTGCCTGTGCAGGTGTTCATATCTTTATTTCTGTCTGAATTCACCTGATCTGTGGGATGGATTTTATACTCCTCATAAGCAGGCAAGAAATCCATTACATAACGACGATATCATTTATACACCGGAGGTAACGGTATTTAAAAGCGATACAAATAACCCGGCTTTATTGCCAGAGAATGAGTGGTATAAAGTAAATGTAATTACTTGCGCAGCACCGAATTTAAGAGCCATGCCAAGCAATAAACATAATACAGGCGATGGCAAAAAGGCAGCAAAAATCAGCGATAAGGAAATGCTTGAAATACATGAGAAGAGATTAAGACGCATACTGGATGTTGCCGTTTCTGAAGGAAACGATACAGTAATACTTGGAGCATTTGGATGTGGAGCTTTTATGAATAAAGCAAATATCGTTGCATATGCTGCAAAAAATGTGATTAAAGATTATATGCATGCATTTAAAAATATCGAGTTTGCGATATACTGCAGCCCACAGGATGATACAAACTATAAGACATTCAGATTGATAGAGCACTAGGCAAAATGAAATATGTCTGAATGTCAATATTTGGAGGAATACATATGAACCTATATATAAGTGATTTACATTTTGGACATAAGAACGTTATTGGTTTTGACCACAGACCATTTATTGATACTGATGAAATGGATCACTGTCTGATTAAGCTCTGGAATACAAGAGTACAGCCGGATGATCATGTGTACGTTGTTGGTGATTTTGCATACAGAAGTGATAAGACCGCTGATTGGTATTTAAGGCAGCTTAAAGGCCATAAGCATCTGATAATCGGGAATCATGATAGGATGTTGTTAGAGAATGAAAAGGCAATGGCGTATTTTGAATCTGTTGACAAGCTGTGTCATATTAAGGATGGAGATAGGGAAATAGTTCTGTGTCATTATCCAATGACAACCTGGTATAAACGTAGATATGGTTTCTGGCATATATACGGACATATTCATGGAAGAAAAAATGAAGAATATGAGTTTATGAAAACCAGACCAAATGCACTCAATGCAGGGGCCTGTATCAACAATTATACACCGGCATCTTTTGATGAACTTATAAGAAATAATGCAGCATTTCAGGCAGAGGATATGTAAATGGTGGTAGATTTGATAATATTTCCGTCCAGTTATTTTTCAAAGAATCAGGTGGACGAGGATTTACAAGCTGAATATAAAGGTGCACTGGATACAGGACTATTTGATATAATCATATTTGGGTATGAGAGCTGGTTTGTTAATCATAGGCTGATACTTACAAGTGAGCCGGTGGATTTGAGAAGGGCGATATACAGAGGGTGGATGATGAAACCTGATGAGTATGAAAATTTTTATAATATGCTTTTAAATCACAATATACAACTAATCACGACACCGGCAGAATATGATATGCTACATATTTTTCCTAATGTTTATAAGTACTTTGGGAATGATACCGCAAAGATGAAAACATATTCACTTCATGACAGGATTAATGTAAATGAACTAAAGGCTGAGTTTAGCAGGTTTATGGTTAAGGATTTTGTTAAGTCTGTTAAAGGTACTGATTTTCCAAAGTACTTTGATAGCGGGATAACACAGGAAGCTTTTGATAAATGGATGGAAGTGTTTTATCAGTACCGAGGAAAGCTTTTAACTAGCGGGATATGTATAAAGGAGTACTTGCCATTAAAGCATTATGGAGGAAAAACCAATGAATATAGGGTATTTTATGTAAATCATCAAATTGCAACAGTCAGCAGAAATTCCGCACAGCCTATGTATGCTCCGGAAGTACCTAGAGAATTAATTGAAAAATATAATGATTTACCGAGTAATTATTATACTGTAGATTATGCAGAGCTTGAAGATAATACATGGAAAGTAATTGAGGCAGGCGATGGAAGTGTTTCAGGATTATCGGAAGGTCAAAGTCCTGAATGGTATTACAGAGCATTATATCATTGTATGAATTAGTTAATCAGTGAAAAAGGGGTATAGTTAATAGCTATATCCTTATGGAAAGGAGCTGGAATAATCAATGGGAGATAGCATATATTTCACGAAAGTTGAGTTTAGGAGATACGAAGACTTTGATGGAATTATATCAAATTATGTATTGGATCTGGTGAATAAGGAACTGGTTTATCAAATATTTGGAGAAAAGAAAAATCCAACTCCAGCAGCTATGGCATTTGGAACCACATATGATGTCGTACATGGACATTTAATGGAATGGGGGCCAGATGATGTGATATATAGACTTGTTGTTGAATTAAATTCAAATTTTCCACATCCGTTTTCAGATATAAGAAGTGGAAAGACTAATTTTAAAGCAAATTTTGTAAAGCAGGAAGAGTATGACAGGGAGGTAAAATTATCTAAGGGTTTAAGATTATCAGATGATGATATTGCTGGATTGTTACCGTATTGTAATGCTCATGAATATGAAGGTTATAGAAATAGAATTCCTTCAATGAAGGATCCGGGATATCGAGGATTTCTTGATGGGCAGGAATTATATTTTATAGGAGTATCAGACTCTTATCTACCCATGATTATGTTACCAATGTATTATGCCTATGATAAAAAGCATATTTGGCCATGTGAAAAATTATATGAGTATATGATGGCTAATTTTTCTGGGCGATTAGAGAAAGAGAAGAAAAATGTATATAAAAGTATATAGTAACCTTTTAGAAAATTTATAGGAATAATAGACTATGAGAGAAAATATACCACATTATTCTGAAAAAGATAATTGCTGGAAAGTTAAAACTAAATATGGCAACGAATCAGGTAGTGTTTATTGGTGTGTAAGTGAGTTTATAAATAATTGTTTGGTCTATAAATTTGCGGATGGTGATCACGCGCATTGCTTTGATGATGTGTTATGTAAAATTATTGACAATAAAGAATATGATGATATAGAAGGAGATAGGAATCAATATTCTAATCAGGAATTAGTAATCATAGATACTCTAAAGGCAAGGCTGAAAGAGGTGCTAAGTGATGGAAATAGTGGGTAAATTGATAAATACAGCTAAATGGTATAAAGAAGAGATTGTAAATAAACCTTTTATTTTTACATGTGAAAACAAAGATGGTAAAGTAAACACAATAAAATTAGTGTTTAAACCGTTTAACTTCCTAAATTTATCAGGATTTAAATTCATGAATGAAAATGGCAATGAAAAGGAATATGCATCAAGAGAGTTTTATCGTAGATGTACACATATGCCATATATTACACCGCAAGAGTTGAATATACCAAGAGGCATAGGGTTTTATGAATACAAAAAGATATTATATAGATTGGACTCACTAAACCTGAATTATTCACGGCAGTATAAGCGTGCACAAAATCTACCGTAGTTGCCATTACAACCACTCCCAATACCTCACCTTTCCAGAAGATAGCCTAAAAAAGGGCAGACTTCTCCTGTGTTGCGTTT
>Ga0256404_1002805_pt1 | contig 37329 bp, 33 predicted proteins | sample RumenRJG_01DNA_FD_185990 | JGI IMG/M metagenome (GOLD analysis project Ga0256404, IMG submission 185990) | Bovine rumen microbial communities from Lethbridge, Alberta, Canada - RJG_01 | ecosystem: Host-associated > Mammals > Digestive system > Stomach > Rumen | place: Canada: Alberta | collected...
TCTCTTGATGCCAAATCCTGCATCTTTTATTGCGCTCCCTATGTCTGTAAATCTGAGAAAATGGTATCTGTTTCATCTATATATGTTAGTTATTTTCAAAATAGTGATGCTTAGTGTAAGTTTGAAACAAAGTGTCACTGTGTATAAACCTTTGAAATTCAGATTGTTATATCAAAAAGTGATACTTTGATTATTTTGTTAGGAAAAATTTTTTTTGTAGTTTACGATAGTCTGAGGTAGGAGCGCCTGCCCAATTAGTGTTTTTGGGTGATGCATCGCCGAAGTCAGGAAAGGTAACGGGCAGACCAAGCGTCTTCAGGGACTGGTGAGAAAAAAGCATCCAGCCGCCATCATAGCAGTTGGATGCTTTCATTTAGATATGGATTACCTCATCACACTCATTTCTTAATACTGCCATCATCCTTGTCTCCGTAATGGGAGGAAGCATAGTTGCCGTAACTTCCATAGTTGCCATATCCATATTTGCCATAGCGTCCGTAGCCGTAATAGTAACCGTACTTCCTCTTCGACATGTCCACCGCGTTGAGTATCACACAGGCATTAGAAAGTTTGTTTTCCTGAGCCAGGGAGTTGAGCAGTTCCAGGTTTGCCTTTGGCGTATAGTCAGCACGGCAGACAAAGCAGCAGACATTGGCATAACGAGCTGGCTGCAGCGTATCGGTGACCAGTCCTACGGGAGCAGTGTCGAGGATGATGTAGTCGTACTCCTCACTCAGCAGGTCAAGCACCGTCTTCAGGCTCTTCCGACTCAACATCTCTGTGGGATTCGGTGGAATTGGACCCGACAACAGGAGGTCAAGACCAGGGTGTACTCCGGAGTTGACCGTTTCTTTGTGCAGGTTCTCTGCGGTGAGATGATCTGCCCTAAGCAGGTTGGTGAGGCCCTGCTTTGAGTTTGACGTTCCGAACAGTCGTCCGAGTGCGGGCTTGCGGATATCGCATCCAATAAGGATTACCCTCTTGTCGAGGAGTGCGAACGACACTGCAAGGTTGGAAGCGAGGAACGTCTTGCCTTCACCCGAAGTGCCAGAGGTGAAGAGGATGATTTTCTCGTTTTCCTTCATCATAAACTGCACACTGGTACGAAGCGAACGGAACACCTCGTCCATCTGGCTGTTCTTGTCAGCCTGTACCACGATGCCCGCAGCGGTCTTCGCCTTTTCGTTGGCCACGGGCACGTCGGCCACGACAGGCACCTTGGTGAGTGAGACAACATCCTCGCGCCCCTCTATGCGATAGCGCAATAGCCTACGGACAAGCAAGATGACAAACGGGATGAGCAGACCTATGCAGAAAGCAGTAAAATAAACCTTGCTCTTACGTGGACTGACTATTCCACGGGGCAATGGCATGGCAATGAGTTTTCCCTTGTCGGCCGTAGCTGCGAGGGAGATGCTGTTCTCCTCGCGCTTCTGCAGCAGCAGCAGGTAGAGGCCTGAGCGCACTTCCTGCTGACGGCCTATCTGGTTGAGCACGCGCTCCTGCTCCGGCGTGTTGCCGATGCGTCCCTGATAGCGGTCATACTGAGTCTGAATGGATTTGCGTTGCAGCTCGCTGGAATGGCGGGCCTGCGTGAGTGCCTGTCGGATGGATGCCTCCAGATTATCAAGCATGGCAGTAAGCGACTGCACCTGTGGCGACTGCTCGCTGGCACTTCGCATCAGTCGGTTACGCTCCTGTACTGTTCTGTTGTAGTCGGATATCAACTGAGCGGATGCCCTGTCGTCCATACCGATATTGGCAGGTATCAGTTTATAGCGGTTATCTGGGTCGTCCAGATATTGCTGCAGATAGTCAAGCAACTGCAACTGTGTGTTGACATCGGCCAGACGGGATGCATACTGGGCCGAGAGCTGCAGTGACTGTGCTGCGTCGGCCTCTAACTTGGTCACTGCGTTACGCTTCTTATAGTTCTCTAAAGAGTTCTCCGTTGTTCCCAGTTCGGCATCGATCTTTTCTATGCGCTTGTTGATGAATTCCTCCGTCTTCAGCGCTATCTCGTTTTTTTCCATATTGGCCTGGTCGTTATAGCAATACACGAGCGCGTTGATGAAGTCGACCCCTCGGATAGCGCTCTCGTCATTGAGGGTGATGTACGCTATCGAGGTTTCCTTTGATGTCGATGCTACATTCAACCGTCGCATATAGTCGAGTGCCACCAGCATAGGCGGACGTATGGTGACAAACAGCGCGGATCCCTTCTTGAAGCGGTCTTCTTTGTTTGTTCTATACTTTGGGTTGCTCGTGAAAGAGATTGTACCGTAATCTGTCTTGAGTGATGTGTTAAGCGAATCTATGTCTTTACTGAACTCCTTCATGACCTTCCCGTTGTAAACCAGCTCAATGTCGGCATGGTAGCCCTTTCCTTTCTTCATGATAGCTATCCGTATGGAACGGATGCCCTCCAGCATATAGTAGTCCAGCGAGTCGAGCGACATTGGGTCGAGGTCTACGCTGACAGGCTGGTTGGCATAGAGCAGCTGTTTCCGAATGCGCCCATCGAGCTGATAGTCCGTATAGAGTTTCAGGCGCTTCACGGCATCTTGCACCGTTACCGGCGACTGCAGTATCTCTATCTCATTGTCGAAACCGTTGGAGCTGTTCATGAAACCGAAGTCTTCCATGTTGGGGAGAATCTGCCTGATTGAGGTCTTCGTTTTCTTATCCTCATCCTTCACCAACATTCTGGCCGATACCCGGTAGATAGGTTGTGCATAGCGCAGATAGATGTAGGCAGTGCCCAGGCAGATAATCAAAGAAAGCAGATACCACTGCCAGTTCAGCACCAGATGGGCAAATACTTTTTGGAAGCTAAAACTTGCTCCTTTTCTTTCGTCGCCTATAAGGTCTTTCAGGTCGTCGAGGTCTTCCAAATCAATTTCTACTTTGTCTGACATAACTTATAATTTTTTAATTGTTAGTATTATAATTCTCTCATTTTATTTCTTTCCTATCTTCTCTTTAAGAATGTTCCACAAGAACAAAGGAATTCCAATCACATACCTCCTCCACATCCGCTTAGGCTCAAAAAGCAACCTGTAGAGCCATTCCATCGAGTGTTTCTGCCACCACAAGGGAGCCCTTTTCACCGTTCCTGCATAGAAGTCGAACACCGCACCGATGGTGCCCACATGACAATGAATATCCAATTCCTTCCAGTGCTGGTACGTCCATTTCTCCTGTTTGGGTGCCGTCATGCCTATCCATAGCAGGTCAGGATAGGCCTTGTTGATGGCCTGTATCATTGCCATATTGTCCTCGTCCGAGAACTCTGGTTTGTATGGAGGAGAATAGGTCACTACTTCCAAATTAGTATAGTCCACTGCTGCCCGTTCGCGAATCAATGACAAAACCTTATTGCTCGACCCCAGGAACATCACGCGGCATTTCTCCTTTCTCATTTCTCCTTTCTCATTTTGCCTTTGCATTTCAAAAGCAAACAGATCCCATCCTGCGATACGCTCCTTAGGCTGTGACTTCGCTTTCAGCCAACGGCAAGCCTTGACGATACTCGATCCGTCAGGAATAAGAAACTTCACATATCCCTCCTCATTTTCATTTCTCCATTTTCCATTCTCAATTGTAGAGAGCGCCTTGGCAAACACCTCATCTTTCTGTGCTACATTAAAGGAGTGTGCGTTGATAGTATTGATGAGGACCTTACCATCAGGAATCTTGCTCAATTCTGTTTGCGAGCAGACTATATTTAGCGCTTTGAGTTGAAATGACATTAGCAAGTACTATAGATATTATTGAGTTTGTCTATATAAGAATCAGAGTCAAAGTGTTCGAAAATATAGTTGCGTGCAGCAGAACTCATCAATTTTAACTTGTCTCTGTTAGTATGTAGGTAAGTAATTGCATCCACGATGGATTCTGCATCTTCTGCTTTGATGAATAAGCCATTCTGATAGTCGGTCACTACCGTTGGAATGCTGCCAACTGGTGTGATGACTGGTACTGCACCATAGCACATACATTCGAGAAGAGACATTGGAAGTCCCTCAAAGAAGGTAGGCATAGCAAGAACATCAAGGCTTCGCAGGAAAGAGTTCTTGCACTCTCCACTAACTATTCCAGAATACACAAACTGATTTCCGAGCACTTTGCTAAACTGCGGTAGATATTGTCCTTCAATCTCTTCCACTCCTGCTAGTTTAAGACAGAACGGGATATGGCGTTCTTTTAATATACTGCAAGCCTGCAAAAGATAGTCCATACCCTTTGTCTTGGCTATGCGGCCAAGATAGCCTAATGTAAGAGGAGTAGAATCATCTTTGTATTTGCGTTCAAAGGTTTGGGCATCTTTCAAATCTATACAGTTCGGTAGTGACATTACGTGTTTCGCATGGAATCTCCTTCTAAGCACCTCAGTTTCCGTCTCACTCAGTGTAATGAAAGGTACTTTCCAGGAAAACACGTGTTTCAATATCTGTCGGAATGGGAATGGGATGCTTTCGGATGTAAGATAAACACCTCCATGAATGTGTATAACCATCCTGTTCCCATTTTTGAGTACCGCACGCATATATGGTGGATCTCGCATGATGCTAGGTTTCTCCAATGGGAAGTTATAATGTACAATTGCATCTCGATGCATACGGAGTAATTGCTTCCATGCTCTATACCCACTTATAATGGAACCAACCCTATAAATGCCCCCCTTTTCACCATCCTTCCGTCCTAATTCAAAATGTATATAGTTGTGGTGTGGGTTATTCTCTATGATGAATCTTGTCACAGAAGACAAACCGCTAACATTCTTCGTTGGGTCAAGTGAAGGTGAGACGATGATAATATCCATTTGCCTATTGATTTTTTTTCAGTGTTGTACTTGCAAAAATTGATTCCAGTTCTTCTTTTGAATACCTCTCCTCTTCAGGGTATAAGGCTAATTCGTGTTCCATAATCTGTTCGATTGTCCATTTGAATTTTATGGGTTTAGCAGGAACTCCACCTGCTATGCAATATGGCGGTATGTCTTTTGTAACTACAGCTCCTGCGGAAATAATAGCACCTCTTCCTATAGTGACGCCACAGAGTAGAGTTACATTCATACCTATCCATACATCTTCTTTCACAATTACATCCTTGTCATAACCTCCAGGTTTTTCATCTTCGGTAATTGTACGATAATATCTACCTATTATTTGTGCATGATTACCTGTTGCAACTTTAAAACCTTCAGTAGCACCAGATCCTTTGCCTAAAACAAATTTTGCATTTAGATTAAGGATGACCGCATCTCGAAGCGTATTATTGCCCATAAGATAACAGTTTTCGGGCTTTGTTATTTTAATAGGCGGTGTTATGAAAGAATCAGGGGCTATATAACCAAACCGTTTCCTACTATAACCCATATAATCTCTCAAAAGGCAATATAAACCTTTGATAAATCTATTCTGCTTTATAGAATTACTTATTGACATAACTATATAAAAATTGATTCTCTAATTACCGATTGAAGAAATCTATGTATTTTCTTGCACAATTCTCTATCGTATAAGAACTATTATCTTTCATCTTGAGCGAATTCTGTCTCAATTCACTCAATTGTTTATAAGAATATACTAAAGCATCCATGTATTCCTCAACTGTGTGTCCTTTACTTAATATACCATTAACCTTATTATCAATGATATCCACTGCACCACAAACGGGGGTTGACACGATAGGCAGGCCCACAAGACTCGCCTCTAACATGGTGATAGGCATACCCTCAAAGTCCGATGACAGACAGAACGCATCTGCATGGAGCATGTAGTCACCCACATTCTTACGCGTTCCTATGAAATGTACATTATTCACCGCCTTTGCCTGAATGGATTTTCCTAACTCGCTTTCGAAATTGGAACCGATGATGATCAAATCAGCATGGTAACCTTTCTCCACAAACTTGCCAAAAGCCTCTACCAAAAGCGTTTGGTTCTTTACGGGACTACATCGTGCCACATGAAGATAGATACGACTATCTGCTGCACTTTTATATGAAGCTATTTCCTCTCTTGTCTCATCAAATCTATCCGTTGGTACTATAGGCGCCCGACCATTGGGAATGCATGCTCCTTTGATCTTAGGATAAACATCTATCATGTCGCGGTAATTGGTTTCGCTCAGTGCTATAAAACCCATTCTCTGTTGATATCCAAACGTTTTGACAAGAAAGCGGTAGAACAGAGAATCGTATCCGTTATGAATATCGCTATGAATGGTTTGATAAAACTTCATTTTCCGATGGAGAAGGAAGATGGCCAGAATGCAATAGTGTGGCATATTATCACCGTGCAAGTGAACAATATCCGCCTTCTCATTTTTTATGGCCTTGTAGATTTTTATTACTTTATGTAAAGAATAACCGTTACTAATACCAACATTTTTGTATGTTACACGCTCAGCCAACTCGGAAGCATAAAACAAATTTCGTTCTGGCTCAACAGTATCATCCTTTATTGCCATTATAGTTACTTCATTGGCCTTTGAAAGTTCGTTTGTCAGGTCAACAGCAAAACGTTCTGCGCCACCAGGACGAAGGGTAAATACGACTTCAAGGATTTTCATGCTTTATAACATTTTAGATATTCATCTGCGATAGAATCCCAACCCATATCCTTCATCCATTCTTCCTTGATATTCTTTCTCATCGCATTCAGTTTTTCCTTATCGGAATGCAATTCCATGATTCCATTTGCCAAGTCGTTCACATCACAGGGCTTTACTACAATTCCCGTCTTATTGTGTTGAACAGCATCGGCAAGAGCGCCCACATTGGTAACAACCATCGGCACCTCTAAAGTGAAGGCTGTTTGAACAACGCCGCTTTGCGTTGCGTCCTTGTAAGGGCAGACACCGAATTCACAAGCCCGAAGCATGCCTGCCAATTCTCTGGTACCTATATAGTGATTGATGATTTTAATATAGTCCAGTTTCTTGTATGGTTCAATGTCAAAATAATATTTCCCGCCACCGGCTATCACCAGCATTAATTCGGGATGATGGCTATGTACAATCTTCATGGCCTCCAATAGATATTCTACCCCTTTGTATTCTACAATTTGCCCGAAAAAAAGAATGAAAGGCCTGTCAATCTGGAATGGCAGTGGGTCTACATGCTGAATGCAACTATACATCCCCAGTTTGTTGATAAAGATATGTTTTTGGGGAACATCATAATAGGATGCAAATGAGGAAGACTGCCTCTCATTGAGTAATACCAGTTTGGAAATATACTTAAAAGCCATTCTCCTATCCCTCTCTGCCATTTTATTTGTAAAACCTGAATGCCTGAAAGGATCATGAACGGTCAATACCAACTTATTCTTTATCAGATATAATAATTTCTGTGTCAAACAAGGAGGGGTGGTTAAATGAATAACATCTGGCTTCTGCATCATAAAATGTATGACCAGTTTAATCATCAATAGCAGGTTGACAGGATGAAATTTCTGCTTGTACTTTTGATTAACGATATATACATGCGAAAGATCGAGAATATGACGGAAGTCATTAAACTCCTTGTATATTTCCGTTGCGGGATAAATGCCTGTATGCGGATACAATTCTTTTAAGTCAATCAGTGTTGACCTCTTGCTAAAAGATGCAATAGAGATATAATACCTTACGTCGTGCCCCATCCGCTGCAACTCTCCTATCAACGGGAAGTCGCAATCTGCATAAAAAGGTAAACTATAATATATAATCTTCATCTTTCAATTTTTGATATCACCATACAGCCATGAAAACCTTTCCCTGATTCGGAAGTAAATCCCATCAACAAGAAAGGCAAACAGATATATCAGCGGCCAATCCCCTTTACGTCCATGAACCTTAAAGAAAGATGTAAATGCTTCCTTGAGACATGCCTTACTCACATGTTTCTTGTATTGATGTATCTTGTAAATAAAGATAGCTCTATTTACGGTATAGATGTCTGGTTCCATGCCAAAATACTGATATGCCCAATTCAGCAGATTTTGGTCTGCCCTTAACTTACGTTCTGATATCTGTCGCGAATAATTGGGTGAAATATTCTGTGAACTCTGACGCCATTTTATCCTTGCATGAGGTACGGTACACATTCCCTTTTCCCCGCAAAACACAATCCATGTGGCTATGTCACTGCCCCATGCCAGATCATATTTCATAAAGCCCCCAAATCGTTCATAAACTTTTCGTGAGAATACATTCTCCACTACAAAAGCAGAAAGTCTCATCGAGTTCTTGCCACGGTAGAAACGATATGCTGAAAGCACTGCCGGATAATCTTGCTTCCGGCATTTAAAAGTTCCACTTTCATCAATTACATCTACATTGAAGTGATACAGGTTATATGCGCCCTTCGTATTTTCTATCTGTCTGAATAGTTCCTCCACACAATTCGGCTCCATCACATCGTCATCACTGAATAGCCAGATATAAGGCTCATCCCGACTCATGGCAATACACCGCTCCCACTGGGCAACAAGGTCTTTGCCTCCTAAATTGGTTTCAAACCGCTGATATACCAGTTCTATCTTGTCTCTGTATTGCTCAACAATATCACTTATCGGCTCAGGGCTGCAGTCGTCACCCACATACAAGGTGAAGTCCTTGCACGTCTGCATGGCAATAGAGTCAAGCGCAGCGGGCAGGAATGTAGCCTTGTAGGCAGGGATGATGATGGCAAGTCGGTGGGTCATGTCAGATACTCGTTCACTCATCTACTCATTGCTTTCAGAATTACAATAAGTTGCTGTCTGCGAGTCAGTTTCTTTCGTTTCATAATTCTCCGTAATACGGTTTTCAGCATGAGCCTACGCTTTTTAGATTCTATCATCTTCATGGATATGCCAAGCAGGAGCATCGTAGGATAAACAGACCCTAACTCTCCCGTACCTATTGAGTAAAACAGGTACAGAGAAAGGATAGACACTCCCAAGCCTGTCAGTTTCTTCCGTCTTTTACGATTCCTCCAGAAATAGAGGAAAATGATGGTATAAAAAGCTGCCCATAAAACCAGACCGATAATACCCCGTTCAAGCAAAGTCTGCAAGATAACACTTTCTACACCATAGAGGCCACGGATTGACTCTCGATCCTTAGTGTATGTATGCTCCCAATATCCTTTTCCCTGCCCTAACCATTCATGTCCTTCTATGTGGATAGCTACAGTCATGTATTGGGACATTCGCAATTGTATAGAACTCCCTTCTGTTTCGCTGTCTTCAACGAAAATATCAGTCACCTGGTTGACTTTTGCCTCAACTGCGGGAACTGTGTTATATGATATTATTAGGAGAATCACAGCAATCATTCCATACATCACATTTCTGCTCAGTTGGAAAACCCACATAGAATAACAGGCTATTGACAATGCTGCACTCATCCATACTGTGCGACATCCACATATCAATATTCCAAACAAACAACATGTAAGGGCTATCAGAAAATCCCGTTTGCTTTCTAAATGCCGATACCATCCATGTAAATGAAGCAATAATATGGCAGCACAGATATAGCCATAATCAAATCCATACTGAAACATAGACTGCACCCTGAAACGGTCACTTTCCGTATAAACATCACCCAAAGCGACACCATCATGTATTGTACTTGTCCTGCCTTCTGTCAAAGCGTTGACGAACATGGCACTCTTATCTATGTAATTGAGTACGCCAAAAATGGTAAGTACAATCAGGCAATACAGTGAAACCTGCAATATAGGCTTTAATGACTTTTCATCCTTGACAGCCCAGAAGGCGTATGCAAGCGTAAAATACTTGAACAGAAGTTCGGACTTTAGTGTTTCTTTTATTCCTGTATATGGACTGGTCAAAGTGGCGAACAGTGCCGAGAAACTAACTATCAGAAGTGAAATCCATAGATAGGGTGTATATCGCAATCTGTTGAAATATCGTGGAATATCTCTCCATTCTGACAGCAGGAAAGCCGCTTGTAGTAATAAGTTCGCATTGTGCAAAGGAATACCGGGGATGTTCACCAGCGTCAGCGTCATAGCACCCATGACGAGCAGTGCAGCCTTCGTCTCACGCTTCACGTAGAACATCAGACCACAACACACCAGGGTGACTATGATGGCAATAATCTTCATTATTTATTCAATTTTTTGATCCTATCTTTTAATCTTTCACCTTTTAGTCTGACGTAAGCCACTGGTAGCAAAAGACGTGACAGCGGGCTGGCACTCAATGTTTCCTTTCTAAGTTGAGGGTCTGGTATCATCAGTGCCCTTATAAGGATAAGAGTCGTAAGATGAATGCGTTGACCTAATGACAGCGGCTTGCACTGATCTTTCATCACCAATCCGGCATAGTAGCGGTAGAGCTCCTGCCCCAATTCATCACCTATCCCATGTCTTGATAGTGTAAGTCCACTCTCCAATGAGCGGTAGTGTCCCGTCTGCTCCGGTAACCAGATGAAGTCCCCCATCAGGGCAGCACTCAATGTTGTGGCAAGATCAAAACTCACTGGGCTGTTTGCCAAGGATTCGGATTGAAACACTTTATAGCGGTACATGCTGGTGAGCACCATGATGTAGTTACCATAGCGGAGCAATGTAGGCAGATTGTCGCCAGAATGGGAACGTCCGGGAAAATCTTTTATAAAAGGTCTGCTTATCGGATTGCCTTCACGATCAACGGTCTGAAAGTTGGTATAGACCAATGTTGCCTGCGGGTTGGCGTCTAAGGCGTCAGCCTGCTTTTGCAGTTTATGCTCGTCTGTCCAATAATCATCCCCCTCACACTGGGCGACATAATCTATCTCAGTTGCCACTTCCCGATAATACTTCAGTCTTTTTTTCTTAATGCTGTAGTGATTGTATTTCAGCAGATAAACTGCAAAAAAGCAATTCTTGTTCTCCTGATGGCGAGCCAACGTGAGGTGGTAGTCATCAGTTTCCTTTGTCCACTTCGTTTCAAAATAATCGTGCAGATATTGTTTGATAACCTCTGGCTCCCCGTCTGTGCTGGCATCGTCCATAATAAGGCAGACAAAAGGGAACTGCGTCTGCTGTATGCAGAAACCCTCCATTGTATCCTTGATATAGGATGCCTGGTTGTAAGTGTTGCACCATACACAGACCTTATAATACTCTGGCATATCCATCTTTCAGTTCAAATTGAGTTCCGTAATTTTCATTTGACAGTTTGCAGAAATAGTCAAGGATTCTCCCCGTTTTATCTATTACTGGCCAACCACGTTGCGAACGGCCTTTCTCAAATCCTAAAGACACAGGATAAACTCTGATTTCGTTCACATGATGATTCACCACAGATACACTTGCCGCAACGGCCTCCCAGGCTTTGTGATCAGCAGACAGGCCACGGGTGCCTCCCTTACTTCTAAGATTCATCCCCAATCCGACATAATCATATTTAGATGGTTCCTGATGAACCCTCTCATAAAATTCAAAGGGCAATGCCTCTTGCATCTCATTATGCAGGATGAACTCATTAAGGCCATAGAAAATGGGAGCATTCTTGTATATCTCCAATCCTCTTAACTCATGAGATCCATGACCAAATATAACATTTGCACCAGCATCTATACAGGCATGACAGAACTCGATGATAAATCCTGCCGGTTTATCAGCACTTCCATTCATTTGATGGGAATGGAAACTGACTACTACACAGTCTGCCTGAATCTTTGCTTCCTGTATGGCGTTCGTCACCCGCTCCATGTCAGCAGGAAGAGGATGGTTGACCATTCGATTACATTCGCCTTTCACAAACTTCAACTCCCGAAGGGAGAGACCGTCGCTTTCGCTTCTATAGCCATTGGCAATCGCCCATTTATAACCATTGTTCATGCCCGTTTCTTCCGCAACTTTGCTCAGGGCCTGATAGTTTTTTTCCGTGACCTCATAGTACTCAATCCTTCTGAGAGGATTAATGCCCGGCCGTCCTGAAATGATTCCACCTTGAGGGCCTGCAGCATCCGTGTCATGGTAAGAACTGGTGATTCCAATAAAGGCTACCCTGCCTTCCCGACATTCCACATATTTGGGAATAGATGCCTCAACCAGATTTCTGCCTGCTCCTACGTATGTGATTCCCGCCTCCTTCAGGTTCCGAATAGTTGCCTCCAAACCTTTGTGGCAATAATCAAGAGCATGATTGTTGGCAATATTCAGCACATTAAAGCCAAATTCCTTTAAGTCACCAAGAATGGCGGGATCAGCCATCGCATATCCACCACCAGGAAATGCAGAAGGATATCCCTCATTGTCATGGACTGTTGTCTCGAGATTCGCAAAACAGGCATCATGACTACATATCAAGTCCTTCATCTCGTCAAAACCGCTGTATCTTTTCTCGGGCAATCTTTTGGCAACAAAGATGTCCCCAACACCAAATATGCTAATATCGTTCATTTCTTCTTCCGTTTTTTCAAAATATCCACAATTTCTTTATATTCATTCATCTTTGACAACTTGCAGAGGGACAAGGTTTATTATCGTCATCCATTTGTCAATCCATCCAGCCAATGGAGCTGGACTGCTCAGCAGCCCATTGTTATATTGCATGTTCAGCATAGAGAAACGCATGCGGTAGTGGGGGGCGTATTTCTTGGTATAGATAGAGAGGCTGTTGCCGCTGATGTTCTCCTCGGCCTTCACCTCAATGGGGATAATCTCGTCGCCCCATTGAACGACGAACTCCACTTCTGCCGTCCCCGGCGAGGTCCAGTAGTATGGCACTTGGTCATCCATCAAGGGCATCATCGACTGCAGGACGGCGTTCTCGGCCATCGCACCCTTAAACTCAGTGTAGTTGGCGATAGGGTTTGTGACAACGGTGGCAGGAAGATGTGCCAGCCGTCGGAGCAGACCGCAGTCACAGGCATAAACCTTAAAGGCATCCGTCTCTTCGTATGCTGAAAGCGGCATTCCAGGCTTACTGATGCTGAATACTCGGTAAATCATCCCAGCATCCTCAAGCCACATCAGAGCGTCTTCATAGTCCTTGGAGCGGGCGCCGCTCTTGATGACTTTATAGATGAACTTGCGGTTTTCCTTTGACAGCTGGGCTGGCAGCGAGTGCCAGATGGCATGAATACGGGGAATCTCTCGCGGCTCGGCATATTTGGCGAAGTCCAGTTCGTAGAGGTCGAGAATGCCTTGTAGTGCAGCCTCAACCTCACCGATGCCTTTGTTCTCAAGCAGGGCAACAACGGCTTCTGGCATACCGCCAGACACCTGATAGCGCCGGTACTCTGTGCGCAACTTGTTCATGATGATTTCAGGCAGATGATGGATCCCGTCCAACGACTCAATGTAGTCGTATGTGCGGCTGTCGCTTGCCTTCAGAAATTCCCTGAAGGTGATAGGATACATGTTGATGATTCTCACCTTTCCCACAGGCACTGTCATTCTGCGTTTCTTTACTGCCACTCCCAACAGCGAGCCAGCAGCAATGATATGATACTGGGGAGCATCCTCGCGAAAGTATTTCAGGCTGTTAAGTGCTTCTTCGCACTCTTGTATCTCGTCGAATATCATCAGCGTTTCACCTGCCACGATGGGCTGATCGCAATAGAGCGTCAGTTCCTTGATGAGGCGTTCAGGGTCTTTGGTAGTCTGAAATACAGACTTGAGTTCATGCTGACGATCAAAATCAAACTTGACACAATACTTGAAACATTCCTTTCCGAATGTTTCCATCGCCCATGTCTTGCCTGTCTGACGTGCGCCTCTCAGCAGGATGGGTTTCCTGTCGGGAGCCTCTTTCCATGCCTTAAATTGGTTGATAATGTCTCGTTCTATCCTCATAATATACACCAGAAAGTTCGGTTTTGTGTTTATTTTTTACGCTTTTCCTAACTTTCGGCTGCAAAGATACACATTTGTCATCACTTTTTCAAATTTCCCAGCCGTTTTTTGTAGCCGCGATAGAACAATCAGACATTATTCTTTATATTATATTTTTTCGTGTCAGTATATCCTTTATCTCTTTATATTCGTTCATCTTGAACGACTTGCAGAGGGTGAAGAATACTGCGGCTCCTACAGTAATCTGCATGGGAAGTACAATCCAGTAGCTAAGTGGCAGGTATTTCAAGAACCATACAGACAGGGCTATGGCTATAGCCAAAGCGTAGGAGGGGGCAATATCACGCAACTGCATCCAAGAACTATACCCCAGCATCCGGCCTGAGTAATGGGAGTTGAGGAAATAGGCTATGATGCCAACCACCATGTTGGTTAAGAGCATGGGGATGATGCCTATGAAAGCACCGATGAACAGGGGCGCCAAGGTGATGATTTTCTTGATAATCTCCAAACCGAGGAATAGGTCGCTTCTTCCCTGAACCTGCAGCATATTCAGGTTGATGGCATGGAGCGGATAGAGGCTGTAAGTGATGCAGATGAGCGGTAGATAGGTCGAGGCTTCGTGCCATTTGGGACCTATCATGCAGTAGATAAGCGGTTCGCTGACAGCACCGAGAGAGAACATGGTCACAGCGGTAATGAACATACTGGTGCGGATGATGCGGCGATAGGCCGAGAACATACGCTCCTTATCGTCCTGAATACTACTCAGCACAGGGTAGGTGACTCGCTCCATCACCGCTGTCAAGTTCTGCGAGAATAGTTGTGCATAGTGTTTGGCGCGGGTATATTGACCCAAGGTGGCTGGATTATAGAACTTACCCACTACTACCTGATACAGTTCCTTCCACACAGCATCGAGCAATATACTCACCATCATCTTCCATCCGAAGCCAAACAACTCATGGAAACTTTCTATGGAGAAGCGCAAACATGGCAGCCACCTATTATATATATATAAGAGAGTAGTGCTGATGATTTGTGACGTGAGTTGCTGGCCCACCAAAGCCCACACACCGAAGCCCGCAAAGGCCATGCCGATGCCCACCACGCCACTCACAGCCGAGGCCACAAGGGTAATCTTGGTCTGTGTCTTGAAGTCGATGCGTTTGGTCAGGCGCGTCTGCTGCACCATCCCCAATGCCCCGATGATTAATCCTAACGAAGAGACTCGTACCAGAGGGGTTAACTCTTCTCGGCTGAAGAAATCGGCTATCAGCGGCGCACAGAGGAATACCACAACATAGAGCAGCAGACTCATGCCGAAGTTGCAGATGAACACCGTGTTGTAATCATCATCGGTGACATCCTTCTTTCGTATAAGAGCAGTGATGAATCCGCCGTTGATAAGTGCCGTGCATATCACAGTGAAGATGCCTACGAGTCCCAACAGGCCGTAATCGTCGGGCGACAGCAGACGGGCCAGCACAATGCCTATCATGAACTGCATGCCATAGCGTGCAGCATTGTCCAAGGCTGACCAGCCTAAACCCTTTACCGTCTTATCTTTTAGTGATTCTGCCATTCCTCGAACCGTGTTCTTACCAATAACATCCATTTTCAACCATCGAGCCGTTCTTGATTCTCTCGTTGTCGCTGGGACGTATCCAATAGTCGTTGATTACACTACTGTACTCAGGCTGCCCGGTGACCCACCGTTCACCGTAAACTCCAAAGAGCATCTGCGTCCATCCTGCGAGGTGGAGTGCCACCTTTCCCCGGCGCTTCACATGCGCTGCCAGACTCATGCCGTAGGCACCACATCCGATAATAGCCACGTCGTATTCGCATCGGTCAATCTCGTACTCCATGTAGTGCAGGGCCTCAAACCAATCGCCGAACCGAGATTGCTCGCCTGCCTGCGTCTGTACAGCCTTGATACAGATAAGATCCTTGAACTCGGGTAGCACCTCGGGGTTTGTGAACAGCCGCTCGCGGTTATTCTCATATTGGTGCCTGATGCTCTCCACAAATGGGTGAACCACCACTACACGCTTGCCTTTCAGCCATTTCGTCCAAGGATTGCAGAAAAGCCACGGCGCGTACAGCGAATCCAGATTCACCTTGACAGCCCCACTCCAGTAGTGGGCCAGATACTGCTCGTTGGGTATATACGATGCAAGTATGTCTATCATTTGGCAATCTTCTAACGCCTGCATCCCGAAGCGGTCGGCTGTTTCTGCGCTTAAAGGAAACACCCCGGCATTGTAGTACAGATATTGGTTGATCACGGGTTCTGGGATGGGTACCACGCCGCGAATCATGTCCTTGTATAGTTTCCATCCCGGCTTATTTCGGCACAGATAGGAACTCAGTGCCTGCAGGAACTCTATCGTGCCCCATTTTGACAGCATGAAGCCCGATGCCCCCCTTCTGTTAAGCATTTCCAGAATGAGGTCGTTGCCGTCTTGATTGATGGCATCACAATAGGCCTCCGTCCAATATTCCGGATGCTTCCTGTTATATAACTTGCGTGCAAACTTCAACATGAATGTCAAGATTGGCTTGTTTGCAGGTTCTACGTACATCTTTTTTACTTTTAACATTCAATGTTCTCGAATCGCGAAGGGTATTTCCCCTGCCACCAGTATTCCTTAGCGGGCTTATAGCCGATGAGCTGTTCAAACTCCTCGCGCATTCCCCTATGAAGAATAATCTGAGGGCTGCTTATTTCCGCATTCTCATTGCCTTCCATCACTATCCACTCTTTGTCTTTGTCATAGACGAAATCCCATCCGATATAGCGCAGGGTGGGCAGACGCTCTGACAGTTCAAAGGCTTTGTCGCAGAGCTGCCGCCAACGGGGTATCTTGATGCCCTTGATGGTGAAATGAGTGTCGGGGTGTACATCTGTGGTCTTTGCCAACTTGTCAAACCCCGTTGTTTCCACCACGCCTGTCCCCACATTGATGCATGCTATAATGCCCCCGGTTGATGCTGAGCTAATGAAATTTTCACCCACTCCAATTCGAATGAACGGGTACCACAGACGGATATCGCCATCACCCAAATTGATGGTGTGCATGCGCACACTGTTGACACTTGCCGGGTGAAGGACAGCCATCTCCTCGCCCTGCTCTATTACTTCCTCCACCAGCATGCCCCCTCTGATGGCACTTTTAAAATGACTGTTAATTGCCTCCGTTTCGGCAAACAGCTGGTTGAAGAGGGTATGGAGATTAGCATCCCCGACCTCAACCTTGCGGACTCCCATAGACATGCCGAGTCCGACGGGTTTGACCACGAATGAAGAATGACGGTGACAGAAAGCCTCAAAGACCGGGAAGTCCTGTTCGCTTTCAAGCAGCAGCACCTCGCGCCGATAGGCATCCTTCAGCAACTGGTAGGCATGCCACTTGTTGCGGAGTAGGTGCATGTCCTCTTCTTTATTCAGATAATCGATGTAATTGAAACGTTCTCTGAAGGTGATATACTGACGCTTCCTTTCGTGGGAGGCACCTAACTGCTCGTGGTAAAACTCCTCAGTGGGGCCGATGCCATATTGCCAGTAGTCGTAGGTGGCGATGGCAAAGATTTCCTCTATGCTCCTGCCGCCCGCTAAGTCGGGGCGTGACTGGGCACACAACTCCAATTTGTGCTTGATATCCTGAATGGTCCAGGGATTGTAGAGCTCAGGATAAGCTGCCACGATTTCATGGCCGGTACTGATCTGATAGGCCTCGTCTTCACTTGCGTATAGTTTCATAAATTCGTTTTTCTATTTGCAGAACAGGTTGTCAAATTCACGGACTTTCTCTATAATGAGTTCCAAGTCATCATCGGTAATGGACTGATGAATCGGAAGGTTCAATGTGTGGTCTGCGGCATAATCTGCATTCGGGAACTCGCCGGTCACGCCATAGCCAGGGACACGATGAAGCGGATAATACCTATAGGTCGTATAAATGCCATTCTCACGCAGGAATCTCGCAAACTCGTCACGCTTGCCGTTCTTAATCTGAATGTGATAGAAATAGTAGGATGTCTCTACATAATCAGGCAGGACGGGGGGCAGTTCAATCCATGAGAATTGTTTTAGATGCTCATTATAGTATTGATGTATCTCTGCACGCCTTTTCATATATGCAGGCAGTTTCTTCAGCTGTTCCAATGCTATAGCAGCCGTTATATTGTTCATAATGGCACGATGACCAAAACAGGAGATATCGAACTCCCACCACTTCTGAGCTACGGTGTTTGAATAGCCGCTCTTGGCTTCCAAGCCAAAATAAAGCCATCGGTCAGCCTTATTGCGAAGTTCAGGTGTGTTGAAATGAAGCATGGCACCATCTCCGCAAACCAGAATCTTCATGGCATCAAACGACCACATGCCCATGTCGCCGATGGTGCCGACGGCCTTCCCCTTATAGAAAGAGCATACGCCCGCGTTAGCATCTTCGATGACTTTTATATGATGCTTCTTACACAGTGCCATGATTTCATCCATTTCACAAGGGATTCCTCCATAGTGCAGAAGCAAAAGGGCTTTTGTCTTGGGCGTTATGACCTTTTCAATATCTTCGGCACGGGCATTCAACGTGTGGGGGTCCACATCGCAGAGCACCATCTTGGCACCATGAGCACAAATGGCATTGCCGGCTCCGATAAAACTGATGGTAGGAAGAATCACTTCATCACCAGGCTGTATATCCATAAGGTGCATGGAGGAAAACAATCCCTCGCTACAGCAAGTGGTCGTTAACACTAAGTCCTTTGAAGATTTGATATGCTCGGCATACTTCTCTTCAAACTCTACTACTTTCTTGCCTTTCCCAATCCAATTAGACTCGAAGACTTGCTGAAGAGCATCGAGTTCTTCTTTTCCTAATGAAGGCTGAAAAACATTAATCATAATATTTGTGGTTTAGGCCCCCAAGCCCCCTAAAGGGGGTGTGGTTTCTCCCCCTTTAGGGGGCTTGGGGGGCGAATTATACGAAATGATAACGGTCCAACATGTCATGCAACTCTTCGCGCGAGCAATACATCATCGGGTCGATGATGCTCAGGTCGGGAACGAACTCGGCACAGCGTTGCTTGTAGCGGATGTCATCGTTGCGACGCAGGAACTGCAGATTAATACCCATCTCGCGGAACGAGTCCTTGTCATAATACATCGTTCCGGTAATAGAGTTAATATAGTTGGTGATACCGAAATGCTGGCAGGTGCGTCGGATAACCTCCGGTGCCTTGCAATCCCAGCGAGCTGATACCTCAGAGAGCAGCCTGATTTCCGTCTTGATGCCCAGATAGTCGGACACAGCCCTCAGTTGTTTGACAAGATAGCGTGTTAGGTCAGATTCTTCGTCCAACAGGATAGGCTTGATGACCTCCATCGCTTCGTTGTAGTGCGGCGCTTTGCTGTAGTAGTACTCCAGCACCCGGCACATTTTGTCAGCACGTTTAAGGTTGACCACCCGGCTCGTCTCACAGATAAGGCGATTGCAGGAAGCATGGCTGACTTCAATGCCGAAGTACTGCGGCTGTCCCCCTTGACCCAAGATGTGGTTGTGGTAAATCCTGCTGTTCTGGATAAAGTGGGCATTATCGGCAACTACAAACACATCGACGGCATGAATGAGCTGCCAATAGCCGATGTAAGGGAAGAAGTACGGCTGCCAGAGGGCTATATGTTGTTTTCCTTCAATCATAACACGTAACACTTTGTTTTCAATTCGTTATCGTCACTATGGATGACGCACATTTTGCGGTCGTCCACCTTATTAGTCACAGGGGCGCTACTGGTACGAAATACACCGCTATCGAAATAGCGGTCGTCCATACAAAGCATCATGCCACACACATACTCGTCGTAATGCTTGCCCGCCCACTCGCAGGGGTAGGTGCGTTGGTGGATGAAGGGCTGCAAGATATAAGCCCCCCGACCCCCTAAAGGGGGAGTTTGCAATGCGGCGCGGATTTGTTTGAGCGTGTCATCGAGGTGGTGTATGACTTGCTCGTTTGTAAAGCGAATGACGTAGTATCCCTCCTTATTCAGATACTCAGTACGGACAGCGTCATCCTCACAGAATGGCGGCAGACTGTGATGATGTCCGTCCAACTCCACAACAACCCCCTTATCCAGACATACAAAATCTGCAATATATTGACCTATGATATGCTGTCTGCGGAACTTCACACCATCAAGTCCCTTTCCGCTAAGTACACTCCATAATAGGGATTCTGCCTCAGTAGGATGGTTGCGGTTCTTTTGTGCATACTCTTTCAACCTACTGTAATATACAGGATCAGCGGAATGAAGAACCCGACCGGTTCGGCCCCCCGGCCCCCTAAAGTGGGAAGAAGCCCCCCAGCCCCCTAAAGGGGGAGTTGCTGCGCATCCCGTAGGCTCACCCCCTTTAGGGGGTTGGGGGGCCAAGGGCTGGCAGGTTATTATTTTCCTCCACGTTTCCTCATCTGTCATCACGCCGGCATACAGGCCTACACTCTTGCCTAAGTTGTAGGGTTTGAGAATATACTTATTTTTGTGCTGAAGAGCATCTTCCCAAACATCAGCCTCGGCCCCCAAGCCCCCTAAAGGGGGTGTGGCTGCGCATCCCGTAGGCTCTCCCCCTTTAGGGGGGTGGGGGGCTTGTTGGGCCAAATAGGTAGGGATGGTGTGCTGGCGCAAGAATGTCGTTTCCTCTTCCGTAAGGCACTGGCGGGTGAAATCGTCCACGAAGATGAGGTGCAGGAAGCGCTTGTCGTGAGCCAGGAAGATGGTGCGGAAGTCGTTCAGCATCCGTGCATCTATCATGGCTTGCAGCGTCTCCATGCGGAACGACAGCAGGTCTTCCTGATTGAGTGCGCTGAACACTACGGCATCGTGACTCCACTTGTCGATATTCGCTTCCACCTCAGCGGCCTCATAGATGGTCACCTCATGGCCGTAGTACTCATAGAACTTGGTGTAGAAGGTACTTTCGCTCCCGCGGTCGCTGCTCTTTAGCACATAGATAGGAGCCCCCTGTCCCCCTAAAGGGGGAATGATGTCGCGCATATAAGTGAGCAACTCGTCGTAGCGGTTATCCCAAGATGCTTCGGGATACGCTGCCATGAACTGCTCTGCCTTGACTACCGAGGGATAGTTGGCCCAGATGCCGTGTCCGAAGAAGCGGCTGGTGATTTCTACCAGCAGCAACTGGCCGTCCTCGCTGATGAGATAGTCGGGACGGTAGGCGCCGGCCCGGAAGGGATAGAGGCTTTGGCGGTCCAGAATTTCCATCACTTTGTCGTCCAAGGGCATGTACCGTGGCACCCACTCGCGGTAGTGCTCCGCCATATAGACGATACACTTATAGAGCAGGGCCTGCATGCGCCGCAACTCGTCACGCCGCTCCGATGTAATCAGCATCGGGCGGTCGTGATACCACTGGTGGTAGTAGGCTGTCTTGTCAGCAAACAGCTGAAAGCAAACTTCCTGAGGAGTAGCCCCCAAGCCCCCTAAAGGGGGTGTTGCTATGCATTCCGTAGGCTTCTCCCCCTTTAGGGGGTAGGGGGGCTGGTGTTTATTCATTCTTAAAAAGTTTCGACTGGTAGCCTAAGCACTGGAAGCCGTTGCGGTTAATAATGGGGATGATGCTCGTGGGCACCTTCAGCTGGTTGCGCACCCAGAAGCAGATACTCGTTGACATGCCGATAGTGTCGGTGTATTTCATCAGTCGCTGGATGTTCTCTATCGAGAGCGCACGGTTGGGAGCCGTGCGTCCGCGCTGCTTGCGGTGGTCGGCGTTCTTCGGACTGATATAGTCCATGTAGAGGTCGCGCTCCATCGTCTTGTCGAAGTAGCCTAACCATTGTCCAAGCTGTGCCAGGTTCTCCATGCAGGCGGTGAGGAACTCCGGCTTGTAGTTCACGATGCCGGCATCATGGAGCATGTCGAAGAACTCCTTGATGTGCTCGTCGGTGAGATAAGGGACGAAGATGGGCTGCACCAGTGCCGAGTTGGCCTGTATGCCACGCTCCTGGCACATCTTCACTGCGGCCAGTCGCTCCTCGATGGGAGCAGCGTAGGGTTCCAGCAGGTCGCGGAAGGCTTTGGGCATGATGCTCACCGAGGTATTGAACTGCATCTTGTCCTTCAGCTGCTCGAAGAGGTCGAGTATGGTCTCGCCCTCGTTCTCCACCAAGAGGTGCTTCGTGCCAGCCTTCGAGGCGATGAAGAGTCGGGCATTGCTGTTGGGGTACTTCTTGAAGTGGGCAATGAACTCACGCAGGATGCGGTGAGCGATACCCGTGTAGAGTGTCGGCTCCTGCAGGGCCTCGGTCTTGGGTGTGAAGTAATAGTAGTGGTTCCAGTTCTTACCGCGGCTCAGTGCCACAATCTTCCGCTCAATCTCCTTCTTCTTCTCCGGTGCCTCTACGATGGCGTTGGCCAGTTCATTAAGGAGCCGATTGCGCTCCTTGATATCAGCCCCCAAGCCCCCTAAAGGGGGTGTAAGCCCCCCCTGCCCCCTAAAGGGGGTGTTTCGCTGTGCAGCTGCTCCCCCTTTAGGGGGTTGGGGGGCTTGTTGGGGGGCTTGTACTCCGTTCATCTCCTCCAACAGCTTACGCACATAGAGGTGGTAGTTCTCATAAGCGATAAGTTTTTGCTCGTGTACGCCGTCGGTCACTAAGCAGTACTGGCATCCCACGTGACAGCCCTTGATGGGGTTCACCTCGAAGGTCAGCGTCGGGCAGCGGCCCGTGTAGTTGTGGATTTCAGTCTCCACCGTTTCGGGGTCGCAGTCCTCCAAGTAAAGCACCGACTTGGGGATGACAGTATGTTCCTCCAAGCGTTTCATAAACAGTTTCGAGCCTCTGATGAGTCCTTGCAGTGTTTCCTCAGAGGGTTCAATCGTTACGCCGAGTCTTCTCAGATACTCGGCATCGACAATCTGGGGCTTGAAGCCTTCCAGATTGTAAGCGTCAGTCTCATGCTCATAGAGATTGCGCATTTCAATGGGTTCTTTCATCATGTAACTTTCTACATTAGTATATTTGTTCTTTTTACGCTTTCAATTATATCATTAATATGCTTTTCCGTCCCTCTTGAAGATGGTCTTGACCGTCATCCAAATGATGCGGAGGTCGAGCCATAGGCTCCAGTGCTGGATATACCAGATATCGCGCTCCACTCGTCCCTCCATCTGCCAGAGTTCACGGGTCTCGCCGCGGAAACCTGTCACCTGAGCCCAGCCGGTGATGCCGGGCTTGACAAAGTGGCGCACCATATATCTGTCAATTAGTTTGTCGTACTGTTCGGTGTGGGCCAGCATGTGAGGCCGTGGCCCCACGATGCTCATGTCGCCGACCAATACGTTCCAGAACTGCGGAAGTTCGTCGATATTGGTCTTCCGCATGAAATCGCCGAAGGGGAACTTGCGCGGGTCGTCCTTGGTGGCCTGCAGGCGGTCGGCATCGGCATTGACGTGCATGGAACGGAACTTATAGCAATAGAAATCATGTCCGTTAATCCCTGTGCGTAACTGGCGGAAGAACACGGGGCCTGGACTCTGACGCTTTATCGCCAACACGATGAATGGTAGCAGCAGTGCTGAGGGTATCAGGCACAGAACGGAGAAGACGACATCGAATAATCGCTTTAATAATCTGTTCAACGGTTCCTCCAACGGACTGGTGTAGGTGGTCATGACCCCGATGTCGTCGATGAGGATGGGTTGCAGGTTCAGTTTCTCTTCTGCCGTCGGCAAATAATAGAACTTGGCCACGCGGTGGTCGCACAGACGGACTGTCTGTGCAATCAGTTCACGCTCCTTGCGCGGCACGCACAGGTAAACCTCATCGCCCAACTGCAAATCCTCCGGTCGGGACAGATGTGCTTCAAAATCCCTGATACTGCCGTCTGGGGTCAGCCCCTCTATGTCGCCGTAGATGTTGCGAACCCTGTAACCATAAGTAGGGTTGCTCTTGAGTTTGTAGTATAGGCATAGCAGTTCTTTGTCCTCACCAACAAGCGTGACACTACGTGTGTTGTAGCCCGACTGCCTGAGTTTCTTCACCAACCATCGCTCTACGAAGCGCAACAGAATGATGGAGACCAGCATGACAAGCCCCATGACAAACAGTTGCCAGCCCACACGGGACAGAAATTGAATGGCACGCAGCAGCAGATAGGAGAATAAGGTATGCGTCGTCACAAGCATCGTGGTGCGCTGCAGGATGTCGTTGGCGCCCACCACACGCTCATGAATGACAGAAGGGAATAAATACTCGGCAACAATCAAGGCAAAGGTGCATATCATCCAGAAGGCTCGTTCCTTTTCTTCGTCCCAATGTCCCGACATGGGGATAGTGTCTATTATGTAGTAAAGCAGTACCCACAGTACCACAAAGTCTCCAGCGATGATCAGTAACAGAATCAGCCTGTTTGTATATTTATTGTTCTTTATTCTTATATGCATTGCATTTTTCTGTATAACAATGGATGATGCTCAGATTACATATCCTCTTATCTTTTGATTATATACTCCTTGTTTATTTCAACTCAATTCTTATGGCACCGCCAACTGACAGATAGCGGCACTTGATTAGTGAAGCCTGCAGTAGCACATAGCGGAACAGCATACAGTCGGCTCCGATATTGATGCCATCACCATCGTATTCGGCGATAGCACGCAATGGACTGTATATTGATGGGCGTAGCGTGATGCCGCCTACCACACCATCCCATCTACTATTGTAAGACCTTGTCCATTTCCTATAAGTCAGATGCCCACCTACGACACCAAATGGTAGGTCGAGATGCTTAGAAGTTGCCAAATAGAAATTTCGGAAATAGAAACTCTCGGAATCGCCGTCACGCTGACCAATCACATCGTTACCGCCTATCACCACCGAGGGCCAATAACGCCCCTCATTCAGTAGACGAAGGTGGAGTGAGAAGTAACGGTCTTTGGAGTAGAAACCTATCTCGTCAGACTCCTTGTCTAAGTTCTTGCGGAATTTCATCAGTGTAACACTATAGCCTACCTCAAGCCATTTCAGCGGCATGGCCGAGACATACCAGTTGGACGAAGCATACTTCTCACCCTCGAAGCGTATGCCGTCGGGCATCATGTCTGTGGGAATTGCATGCACGCCCAAGCGGAAATTCACGATGGTATCCATCTCTGCCGAAGGCACATGCAGCAATCCTGTCATACCTGCATATTGTTGGGCAATGATATAACTGTTAGCCATAGGCAGAAGGAGCAATAGAAGTAGGGAAAGAAACTTTTTCATTGCGTCGCCTACTTTCTCAAGCCCCAGTCCACATCGACCAACCGTTCACGGCTATTCTCTTCGGGGTCAATCTCATATCTCCGCATTGACTGTCCACCAGCACGCGAACTGTGAGAAAGTTCAAAGTTCGATGCTGGACGTACAACCAGTTTTCGACTGCTTTTCTTATAGGGAGGCAACATCCATATAATCTTAAAGCCGCCGTTAGTCCTGTACTGCTTTTTATCGAAAGGATTAGCCTCCAACTCGCCAAACCGCAACTGTGCATAAGCCAGCAACGTGATGTGCTTGAAATGGCGCATCATATCCAACTGCGAGCCATAGTCGCCGGCAATATATCGGCCACCCGATAGTCTGAACTCTATATCGTAGGGGGACAGATACACATCAGCACCCACCATACCTGTCACCTTATAGCCACCATAAAAATCAACATCATAATTTCCCTTGAAATCAGTACCCATTATCCAAGGCGCGGTAAGACCAGATTGAGCATTGAGCAAAAGCCAGTCGCTGACAGGCCAAGCCCATCTCACATCCGCACCGTAACGCTCATTGCCAAACAACCCTGCCGTCAGTCTCAAGTGCTGGTTTGCTCTGTTGAAATGCAACTGGCGTGACACCGTGGCCATATTGAATCTCCAGTACTTGTTGGTGATGCCACGGTAAGTATAGCCTTCGCTGACAACGGGAATCTGCCCCTGAGCAGTTATCGACCAGTCGTGACCCATATGCCAACGAAGTCCTGGTGTGGCATTAATCTGCACATCGTACAGACGGAGCCAATTAGTATCTGCATAGCCCAAGGTGACCCCACAGAACAGTTCTAATTGTCTGACAGGAGCCGTCTCTTGCTGCGTCATCGTTTGACCGTAACCGATTAGAGAAGAAAAGAAACTGAAAAAAAGTGCTAATCCACGTAGCAAGCTATATATTACATAGTTCAATCTGTATCAATACGCCTTAAAAAGGCTGTTGGAATATATGCCGTTGAAATGAGTCCGATGCCTGACAAAGACAGAACCACTCTCTGCTGGCCGGCCACTCGGGCCACCCTTCCTTCAACACCCGTAAATGGGCCGTCAATGACCCTGACTTGCTCACCTCCCTTGAAATGACACTGGGATGGCTGCACAAACAACAAATGCTTGTTCATGTTACAGGTGGCATGAATGAAGCGGTTCATCTCTTCAACGGAAACCGTCAATGGGGGATTCTTCCCGTTGTCGTCCAGTTTGAAGTGATTATAATAGTAACTCAAATAAGAAATGGCTGGTGTGTGGTTGACATATTCCTCAGCCTTCTCTGCTGTGGTATAGGCAAACAACAGATTGGGGATGAGGGTTTGCAGGTACCTTTTCCGCTTTCCTTCCACATCCTTCTCTACCATCTTCTTGGCTATGTATGTGTAGGTGCCGTCTTCGACAAGATAATCCGATGCTTTGTCTTCCCGTCCGTATGATGCACGAAAGACATACCAGCACTTGTCTGGGGCTGGTACATACCTTACCGACACCCCTGTCTGTGAGCTTTTCGCTTCGGGGAAGGCATCAGGGGTAAGCCTGGTGCTGGGAGGATTTGACTCGCCTCTTCGAGTTGTTACATTAGACAATGTACACATATCAGACCTTTAAAGGTCATTCGTCGGAAGTCAACCGTTTTCTTAATTCCTGTTCCCGATATTCCGCTGGCGGCATCCCAAAGCGGTCCTTGAAATCGTGGTAGAACGAGCGAGTCGGCCACGCTCATGGTCCGCTCGAAGTCCGCATTTCCGGCATTACCTGCCGCCCCGTCCTTCGTGTCATCACAGCCTGCGCAGCCCACGATGGACAACACAGTTATTACAACTATTATATAGATGTGCATTCTTTTAGATGATATCATTACGGCAACGTTCAGATTCTAGTGCAAAAGTACAAATTTTTTTAGAAAACGAGCAACTTTTTGTCAGAAAGATTTCAATAAATTGACCATAAAGTTATCGAACGACCTGTGTCGTGAGTGCTCTACCTGTGCAATATCGAGGGCTTCCAATAAAAAAGCCCGCTTTTAGCGGGCCTTTCTATTGATAGCTATATTAATAATTTCGCATACAGAGCAACGATCGTCTCGTACTTCTCCTGCTTACCAGAGGTCTGCTTCGGCTCTTCCAGATGAACAGATCTTCAAGATCGGTAGAGTTACGACGAATCTTGGCATCGAAGTTCGTACCGCCATTGCCCAGACCACCATTGCGAATGATCTCCATCATAGCCTGTGTCAGTTCGTAGTTGTCGATGGGGAACTGGTCGGTGTCCCAACCGTTCTGAGCATCACCGCGGTTAGCATCGATAGAACCCAGCATGCCAGCGTCAACGGCACAAGCCAACTCATGCTCGAAGGTGTGGCCAGCGAGTGTAGCATGGTTCACCTCAATGTTCACCTTGAAGTCCTTATCCAGACCATGAGCCTTCAGGAAACCGATCACAGTCTCGGTATCCAAAGTTACGAAATAATACTTACAGAATTCTTATCCATACTAAAAATGAATATAAATAGAATTTAATCTGAAATCTTCGGGGTTGGTTCCTGCAAATATCCCGTAATGCCGATAACTTTGATGGGTAAATCTCATCAAGTTTAAAAAAATAGTATTTGAACAGTTTCCGGTCATAATTGAACATGAGTAACAAATATGGTTTCATGGACCTTTCCTTACACATTTGATGCTGATGCAAAAACAGATCAGAACGATAATGCACTTCTGCCCTTATTCTTAACTCATTTGGTTTTGAACAATAATTAGCTGCCAGCGAATCGGGGCGAGAAGTTAAGACATAAAGGACTTTATTAACTACCTTAATTGTTTCTGCATGGTATCCTACAAGCAAAGAGAAAAACACATCATTTGAGTATCTTATTTCTTCAAAGCGGATGTTAAATTTATTAATCAAATCTCTTTTGATCATCTTGCCCCATGTAGGACAATACATAAATCTTAAAGGCCATTCGTCGCCATTCGCATAATAATTTTCAACTATCCTATCAATATAAATATCCCTATCTGTTTTTTTGATAATATTTTCTGAATATACAGATTCTTTCTTGAAATATATAACATCCGCCTCCGAATCAGCGTATGAGCAGATGATATCATACATATCCTCGACAAAGAAATCGTCGGCATCGGCAAACAATATCCATTTACCTTTGGATCGATCCAGTCCTATATTCCTGGCATAGCCTGCCCCTCCGCCTTTTGTCGTTCTGACAAATTCCAAATAAGGCCGAGATAGTTCTGGATATTTTCCCAAATAGGTGTCTGCCTCTGGGCTGTTGTCATCCACCACAATGACCTGTATTTCTTTAGATACAGGTATCGACTTCAGACAACGCATCAGCAAGTCTGGAATATCGTAATGAGGAATTATGATACTAAACAGCGGCTTATCCATATTTTAAACGAATAAAAATACAATTTGATTTTGAATCTACAAGGACAACCTGTAGTGATGTCTTTGAGCGCGGCTATCTTTGATGTATAGATTTCGTCCAATCTTGTGAAGTAGTACTTAAATAAATTCCTGTCCTGGCTTAACATCCTTTTTATGTAAGATACAATTTCTCTTCCTTGGCTCATATTGTGTTGAAATAAAAAAGAATCATATCTGAATGCAGCTCCTGCTCTAATTCTTAATTCATCAGGTTTTTTACAAAATTCATAAGTCGCTGAACCTTCATGAGATGTCACGACATATAGAACAGTATCAATGGCTTCGATCTTCTTTGCTAAACAACCTACATGTACGGAAAAAAGAATGTCATTAGAATACTTGATTTCTTCAAAACGAATGTGATGATTCTCTATCAGGCTTTTCCTAATCATTTTACCCCATGGAACATGATGTCTGGTTCTTACAGGCAGTTCATCACCCGTTTTGATGTATATGTCCATTATTTCATCAATATAGCCACTTCTAGATGATTTGCAGTTTAGATTTTCAGAATGAACTGCCCGTTTCTGGAAATAGATAACATCGGCGTCAGATTCTACATGCGTATTAATAATTTCATACATGTTGTCCACATAGAAATCATCTGCATCTGCAAACAACAGCCATTTCCCTTTTGCATGATCTAATCCGATATTTCGGGCGTACCCAGCCCCTCCATTCGTTGGAGCACGAATGAACTCTAAATAAGGTCGGGACAACTCTGGATATCTTTCCAAATACGTGTCTGCATCTGGACTGTTATCATCCACCACAATCACCTGTATATCTTCAGATACAGGTATTGATTTCAGACAGCGCATCAGCAAGTCCGGAATATCGTAATGAGCTATGATGATACTAAACGTAGGACTCACCGATGTCATATTAGCCGTAATACTTACAGAATTCTTGCCCATACCATAATTGAATATAAATAGAACTTGATCTTAAACCTTAGTGATTTGCCTTTACTAATATCCCGTAATGCCGATAACTTTGACGGATAGATTTCTTCCAGTTTGAAGAAGTAGTACTTGAACAACCTCCTGTCATGCGTTAACATCTTAACTAAAAAAAATTTCAATCGATGCTCTCTACAAAAATCATTTTGCAGCATAAATTTGTCCATCCGAAAGGCTGCCTCTGCTCTAAGTTTCAACTCATTGGGCTTTAAACAAAAATCTGACATCTGGGAATCAGGACGAGAAGTGACAACGTAAAGGACCCTATTAACAACCTGAATTGTCCTTGCGTAATAGCCTATCTGTAAAGAACAGTAAGCATCATCAGCATACATTACTTCGTCAAAACGGATGTCGTGTTTGACCATCACATCTCTTTTAACCATTTTACCCCATGGTACATACATTTGTGCTCTAATAGGCCACTCGTCACCGTCTATCAGGTATTGATTAATTATTTTGTTTACATGAGCATTCCGTTTTGCTTCTCTATTTATATCTGCTGAAATAACCGAATTAGATTTAAAGTATATAACATCTGTTTCTGAATCAACGTATGAGCAGATGATACTGTACATATCATCAACATAAAAGTCATCGGCATCGGCAAACAGCAGCCATTTGCCTTTAGCATGCTCTAATCCCACATTCCTGGCATAGCCTGCCCCTCCCCCTTTTGTCGTTCTGATAAACTCCAGATAGGGGCGTGACAGTTCCGGATACCTCTCCAAGTAGGTGTCAGCATCTGCACTATTGTCGTCTACCACAATCACTTGAATGTCCTCAGACACAGGGATTGACTGTAAGCACCGCATTAGAAGATCCGGTATCTCTTTATGAGGAATGATAATACTAAATGTAGGATGCATTGTTTTCATGTTTGTTGAATATTCACAGAATCTTTGCCCATATCAGCAATGAATATAAATACAACTTGATCTTGGTAAGCAGAGATGTACCTTTTCCTATATCATGCAATGCCAATAGTTTTGATGGATATAATTCATCTAACTGGTAAAAGTAATATTTGAATAAAGAATGGTCTTTCTTCAACATTATCAATAAATATTTTCTCATAGACCTAACTCTACAGATATTATGCCTAATCAAGAATTTTTCTTCTCGGAAAAACACTTCTGCCCTTGTTTTCAATTCACCTGGCTTGGTGCAAAATTCTGCACTTAATGATTTGGGACGAAAAGTCACGACATATAGGGTTATATTTGCAACCTTGATGGTTCCTGCATGATAACCAACAAGCATGGAAAAATATACATCAGCCGAATACACTACTTCGTCAAATCGGATATTGTATTTAATAACTAAATCCCTTTTAACCATTTTGGCCCATGCAACAAACAACTTAAATCTTACAGGCCATTCATCACCATCTTTCAAACATTGATCAATCTTTCTATTCATCCAAGAACATCGATTTGATTCTATGTTTATATTATCTGAAAGAACAGCCTTATTCTTGAAGAATATGACATCTGCTTCCGAATCAACGTATGAGCTGATGATGTCATGCATATCTTCAACAAAGAAGTCATCCGCATCGGCAAACAGCAGCCATTTTCCTTTAGCCCGATCCAGTCCTACATTCCTGGCATAGCCAGCTCCTCCGCCCTTAGTCGTTCTGACAAACTCCAGATAAGGGCGTGACAGCTCTGGGTACTTATCTAAATAGGTGTCAGCATCGGCACTATTGTCATCGACTACTATCACCTGAATATCCTCAGATACGGGTATGGACTTCAGGCACCGCATCAGCAGATCCGGTATCTCTTTATGAGGAATGATGAAACTAAATGTTGGATTCATTGCAATTCTCTGATATAATATTTAACATCCATTTCCAGCAGGGAACAACTTCAATATTACCATGTTTATCCCTCAAGAGGTTCTCTTCATCGAAAGTAATGATTACACGGCGGCGGCATGGATGGACATTGGGCAGTTTTGTAAGTGCTCCCACTTCCCGATCGAATGTATTCTGATCCTTAATGGAATATGATACTTGTACAGCAAGTTCATCTTCCGGCACATAGAAGTCGACTTCTACATTAGCATTGTAGAAGAACAGTCTTTCGTTATCCACATCATGACCATACTTGCGGAACATCGACAGGGCCACAATATTCTCCAGAAGTATTGTTTCTCCACCAAGAAGCTGCAACGAGAGCATCCCATTGTCTATAAAATAGTATTTGCATACACTTTCCTTCTCAGCAAAAGCCGATGCGATGTTTCTCAGTCGCAATAACAACCAGGCATCTTCAGAGAACCCTATATAATTTGACACCGTAGGCACGCTGATTTTGCCAGATACGCTGGATAGAATCTTCGACATTCGATTATATGATATTGGCTGCATCACACTCTCGGCCATCTTCTTGATCATCAGTTGAAGAAGTTTGGGGTTAGATACGCCATTTCGCTGTATAATGTCGCCAAGATAGATTTTCTGAAATACACTTGACAAATAGCTCCTCTTAACGGGCAGATTGATAGATTCCGGCAGGCCACCCCACGTGAAGTACTCTCTATATGCTTTCATGAATTGAGCCTTTGACGCTGTTGCAGTCAGTGCCTGCTCATCAAAGGGGACATTCAAATAAGACAGGTATTCCTTAAAACTGAAAGGATATACCTCTGTTGGCAGATAACGTCCGCCTAATTCTGACATGATTTCCCTTGAAAGCATCTTAGCATTGCTACCTGTAATGAACACACTATATTTCTTGTCTGCCAGATTACGCGCAAACTTCTGCCATCCATCTATGTTCTGTATCTCATCAAGAAAAAGCATTGGACGTTTTCCGTACATCTCCTGATGACACTCCAGTATCAGATTGAAATCCTCAGAAGAAAAACCTTCAAGGCGTGTGTCCTCAAAGTCAAGATAAAGCATATCCTCCCATTGATGACCTGCATTGAGCATCTGACGGATTTTCTGGAATAACAGGAATGACTTTCCTGAACGTCTGACACCAACAAACACCTGTAGCGGAAAACTGTCGAGGTCAAAACATCGAGGAAAAATGTTATACTGCTCAATATCCTTCTGGTTATCGAGAAGTACTTGTTTTAAAGTATTTCTTGCAATGGACATATCCTCAAGCAACCCGTTTTGTAAAATTGCAATTTATATTATGGCGCAAATTTATAAAATATAATTTAATAAGCCAAGAGAATAAGCTGTTTTTTGCCTGAATGTATTCAAACTAAATGTTGGAGTCATTCATATTTTCTGAAATACTCACAAAATCCTTAACCACAATAAAAGAGAATACAAATAAAATTTGACTTTAAACCTTATAGGCTTGTTCCTACTTATATCTCGTAATGCCGATAACTTTGACGGATAAATCTCATCAAGTTTAAAGAAGTAGTATTTGAACAGTTTCCGGTCATTATTGAACATGAGTAACAAATATTGTTTCATGGACCTTTCCTTACACATTTGATGCTGATGCAAAAACAGATCAGAACGATAATGCACTTCTGCCCTTATTCTTAACTCATTTGGTTTAGAACAATAATTAGCCACTAACGAATCGGGGCGGGAAGTCAATACATAAAGAACTTTATTAACTACCTCAATAGTTTCAGCATGGTATCCTACAAACAAAGAGAAAAACGCATCATTTGAGTATCTTATTTCTTCAAAGCGGATGTTAAATTTATTAATCAAATCTCTTTTGATCATCTTGCCCCATGTAGGACAATACATAAATCTTAAAGGCCATTCGTCGCCATTCGCATAATAATTATTAATCATTCTATCAATATAAATATCCCTATCTGTTTTTTGGATAATATTTTCTGAAAGTACAGATTCTTTCTTGAAATATATGACATCCGCTTCCGAGTCTGCATTTGAAGAAATGATATCATACATATCTTCCACATAAAAATCATCGGCATCAGCAAACAGTAGCCATTCACCCTTTGCATGTTCTAAGCCAACATTCCTTGCATAACCAGCACCTCCTCCTTTTGTCGTTCGGATAAACTCCAAATAAGGACGCGATAGTTCAGAATACCTCTCTAAATAGGTATCTGCCTCTGGGCTGTTGTCATCCACCACAATGACCTGTATTTCTTTAGATACAGGTATGGACTTTAGACACCGCATCAGCAAGTCTGGAATATCGTAATGAGGTATTATGATGCTAAACAGAGGTTTCATAAGAGTTAATTCATTTTTGAACTATTCAAAAAAGAAACAAGATATATTTTGTTCTGGAGAGCACTTTGTTTTAATTCATCAGAAAGAGAGAATGTTGTTGATTCAAAGAATGATCTAAACAATTCCTTATTATTTTCTCCACCCTCAGATAATGGAATACAGTAAATATTACCTATCTGACGATGAAATCGTTTCGTTTTAGGGTGATTGTAAATCGAGAAAACTCTTTTATTAAGTGCAGCGGCAGTTATTCCCACATGTAGTTTAGTCGTAATGACAAATGTGGATTTATTGATTAAGTCAATTAATTCATCCACACCCGGATATGCTATGATTTCATAATCAATTCCTTTTTTATTGAATCTCTCTAGAACATTATTATACCGTGGACTGCTATAATAACTACCCCGATTATCACTTATGAGTATGGTTTTGCTATTCTTCAGTTGGCAGATCTGCTCAAGTAAAACATCTAACAAATCAATATTCTTATATATGCGACATAAGTGTAATAATATGAAAGGAATACTATTTGCGTTTTTGGCGGGCTTAATATATTCCGAAAGCGCGAGGACGGCATCAGGGCATACAATAGCCTTTTTAATTCCATTCTCCTGAAGAAAGGATTTCGACTCATCATTTCTCACTACAACAAGTTTAGCATACTTTGTTATAAGGAGGACATAGAATCTATATATTTTATTCGTCAACGGACCATATTCCAAACCAATGATGGCGATTGGAATCCGAAAAAGAATAGCTATTAATCCAACAACAATATGTCTTTTAAAATTTCTTTTTGACCAATGGGTTACATTATTTGGCGGTTCACCAAAATGGCCTCCTCCAACATATATTAATGCTTTAGATCGGCATAGATTGATTAGGCCTGTTAATCCTCTATTGGTAGTGAAATTTTTTATTGTCTTTTGGTCTGCAAGCGGATAGTTTATCAGAACCTTGTCTCCATACGCTTCACTTATCCATTTACTGTAGAGGCGTATCAACAAAATATCACCATAGTTAACTTCGAAATAGTTTCCATGAACTGATATAATTGGAAATCTTGAATTTGCCATAGATTATTATGATGGGTTTAGACAGATTTCAGACCAATGAAGCCTTCCTTTGCCAGTTTAATGGGATGAGCATATTGGTCATAAAAACCTTCAATACGGATGGTTTGACAATTTGGAGCCTGAAAAAAATGTTGGCGATTGGGTTCACATAAAAACATGTCTATGGTATAAACACCATCAGCCATATATTTCGGAAGACGTATGTGGCGACTAATCGCAAATTCACCAGACAGGATATCGTAAAGATGCCCTTTATAGCGACCTTCCATAAAACAGGCCATTGGAGTTCCATCCAACTTTTTTATGATTAATTTAATGTCGCACTTCATAGGTTCTTGAGTTTTGCCCTTAATAAGTACATCAAGCACTTCTTGACCTTGAGCGAGTGATGTGGAGTTATATGGTGTGTTGTTGATCTGTATTTCGTTAATTTTCAAGAAACTTTTGCAGTTGGTAATATAATCTGTCATCAGTTTCTGTTCCTCTGCTTGAGGTGTAGATGATTCCATATAATGATTGACGGCTTCATCTATTGTGCCGACGAAATCTGTCATGCCATCGCTAAGTACGACACCCTTCTGACAAAGGCTACGAACAGCAGCCATATTATGGCTCACAAACAGCACAGTCCTTCCTTGCCCTTTCGACACATCCTGCATCTTGCCGATAGCTTTCTTCTGGAACTCGGCATCGCCTACAGCCAGCACCTCATCAACCACAAGAATCTCAGGCTCCAGGTGAGCAGCTACAGCAAAACCTAAACGCACTTTCATACCCGACGAGTAGCGCTTTACTGGGGTATCAATATATCGCTCACAGCCAGAAAAATCGATAATTTCATCGAGTTTACGGGTGACCTCTGCCTTCGTCATGCCCATAATGGCACCATTCATATAGATGTTCTCGCGACCTGTCATCTCTGGATGGAAGCCAGTACCCACTTCAAGTAGCGAGGCGATGCGCCCACAGACATTAATCTCGCCAATAGTGGGAGCTGTCACTCGCGAAAGCAGTTTTAGCAAGGTGCTCTTACCTGCACCATTCTTGCCAATAATACCAACAACATCCCCTTGCTCAACGCTGAAATTGATATCCTTCAGTGCCCATACAAAATCGCTCTCACCCTTCTTGGAACGGACGTTGGTATCACCTATCTTCAGATAGGGATCTTCCTTTCCACGTACATTCATAGTCCACCAGCGGTTCAGGTCGTGGCTGAACGTACCTGTTGACACCAATCCTAAGCGATATTGCTTGCCTACATGACAGAACTCGATTGCCTTCATACGCTCAGACTGTATCCATGAAATTACGTTGTACCTTATTAAATATAACGACGCTGAATGGCAGCAGTACACTCATAAACAAGAAACTATAGCCTAAGGCGAACCAAGAGAAATAGCCCTGTCCCAACGTGGCATACTTGAAAGCCTCGATAATGGAGGTCATCGGGTTGACCATAATCAGTGTGCGAAGCGTACCTTCTTCCACCATGCTGAGTGGATAGACAATGGGCGTGGCATACATCCAGAGTTGGACGATAAAAGCGAAAAGAATCGCGAAGTCGCGATACTTCGTGGTGAGTGAGGAGATCAGAATGCCAAAGCCAAGACCCAGTCCTGCTAACATCATGACCAAAAGGGGCGTAAGCAGAATAGTCCAATTGGGGGTTATAGGAGCGCCTGCCATAAAGAAATAGAGATAGAGTACGACAAAGAGTCCTGTCTGTATGACAAAACGCAACAGATTGGATATCAACACAGCGATGGGCACCACCAGACGAGGGAAATAGACCTTGCCGAACAAATTCTGATTGGCAGTGAATGTGCCTGACGTCTGGTGCAGACAGTCGGAGAAATAGAACCAGCAGATGTTGCCTGCCATATAGAAAAGGGCTTGGGGCATCCCGTCTGTACTCATCTTGGCTATGCCGCCAAACACCACCATATTCATGATGACGGTCAAAATGGGTTGTATCAGATACCAAAGCGGGCCCAAAATGGTCTGCTTATACTGCACCACGATATTGCGCCTGACGAATAATTCTATCAGGTCGCGATAACGCCAGATCTCACTTAAATCGATGTGCCACAGCCTCTCATGAGGCCGTATCCGCATCGTCCAATATTGTTTTTGCTCTTCGCTATTCATTTCTCACGAGGCTATAAAAGGGGGACACCCCGAAATCGTCCGAGGTGGTTTGTGGATGTCGTGTTGCTGGTAGGCAAATCATGATGAATGAGGTCCAATTGCGTCAGTGAGATGCGATGCTGTCAACATTTGGGCGCAAAATTAATCAAAATCTGGTGAAAAAACAAATATTATATTGAGATTTTATGAAAACACTAACGAAAAGGCTCTTTTTCCTTCTGACAAAGTTCGTGACTGCCGCTCTTACCTCTAGCCTGATGGTCTCATCGGGTTGGTAGCTACTCAGCACCCCTAAAAAATCTATTCAGCAAACCGCAAAAGAAGTCGCCTATGGCGAGAAATCATACAAATCTGTTCAAAATCTTTCAATTTCTACTCTGATTATGTCAGATTTGTA
>Ga0256404_1002806_pt1 | contig 37324 bp, 27 predicted proteins | sample RumenRJG_01DNA_FD_185990 | JGI IMG/M metagenome (GOLD analysis project Ga0256404, IMG submission 185990) | Bovine rumen microbial communities from Lethbridge, Alberta, Canada - RJG_01 | ecosystem: Host-associated > Mammals > Digestive system > Stomach > Rumen | place: Canada: Alberta | collected...
CCTATACCCGAACAGACCTCACAGATGCCTTGCACCAGCATGCCGGGTTCCGCACAGATTTCGAAATCACGACAGGACGCAGCATGCGCTCGGTCGTCGCCCAAAGCAAAAAACAGATAAATCCAATCAAAAAGTAATATATAGCTACATATCGGAGCATTAAAAAAGGCCGCAGAGCCCTTGAGAATCAAGGGTTCTGCGGCTTTCAACTGTCAAAGATGGGATGATATGTTATGGGAATGTAAATTTTTCTGGAAATTCGTATCCGACCATTTTCCCTGTGTTCATTGGAACATCTGCCATGCATCCATCACATCGAGGAACGCGCCGTCAAAACCGGCGGCCATGATGAGGTCGAGGTAGGAGTTTTCGCTGCCGAAAAGAATGTGTTTCCATTCGTCCGTCCAATAGCGCACACGATAGCTGCCGGGCCAGTCGGGGTTTGCCTTCGCAATCCACTTTGGGCGGCTGTCGCTGTCATTCCACGCGTCCTGCCAATACGGGCGGTAGTCCGCTGCTTCGCCAATGCTCATGTAAGAGAGGACGAGGCGGCGGCCGCCCTGCGGTTTCTCTTGGAGGCGCGCGACTTCGTCTGCCGTCAGCGGGTCGTCGCCGTAATAGAGATCGATGACGAGCGCATCGTACGGCGTCGCCGCGAGGCGTGCGAGATACGCTTCACGGCTCGCAAAAGCTTCTGGGTTCAAGAGGATCAAGAAATTCCGCGCGTCCCGGACGGTCATGACATCATCTGCGTTCTCGTCTTGCACGCGTTCGTCGGGGATGTCCGTCAGCGCCGTCGTCGTCGCCGTGCTGCTGACGTAGCCTTTCGCGCGCCCCATGGCTTTATCAATCGAAGCTTGTTCGTCGTCCTCGATGTAATCGAGCGTCCAGATGGCTTTGCCCGCCGTCTGCGGCCGCTCCATCATCGCTTCAAGGTACTCAAGCATCTCGGGGTCTTGGAGCTCAACCGCATCATCCTCGTTCGTATAGAAGAACGATTCCGTCAAAAAGCCATCGAGAGAACGCACGAGCTCCTGAACGCTTTCTTCCGGCTCGTGTCTCGTAACTTCAAGAAGCCCCGCCGCGCCATTGCCGACGAATTGGAACGACGGTGTCCGCTCCGTTGCATAGTCGCGAAGCTCGCTCGTGAGACGCACCATTTCTTGCTCGGGCGAGAGGCGAGGAGCGGCATTAGAATTGCTACAAGCCGTCATGAAGAGAAACGCAACGCTCACAAACATACCTGCGACGGCTTTTATAATCTTAGAAAAGTTTTTCATAAGCGAACGCCCCTTTTGTTTGCATCATAGCAAGCGACCCACAAACTACGCCTCCCCCTCTGGGGGAGGTGCCGAGCGAATGCGAGGCGGATAAGCAGACGCACGACGCTTTAGCGTCGATGCGGTCGCTTATGCAGCTTGCTGCAGAGGGTCACGCAGTCACGAGATTCACGATTCTATCAATAGGATAGAGAATCAACGCAAGCCGCCACCCTCTCCGACCCCTTCGGGGCCACCTCCCCCAAAGGGGGAGGCGTGGTTTGAAAGCCCCCGCTCTTGCAGTATGCTAGAACGAACGCGTGTACCACAGCGCAACGGCGTAGCCTTGGAAATCATGGCCGCCGAGGCCGGTGCGGAGGTAGCGTTCGATGTTCAGCGTCAGGCGGTCGTAGTCCGTCATGCGGTAGTCGAGCACGCCGAGGAGGCTCCAGCGCGTCCAGGGACGATTGTTCGTGCCTTCGTCGATGTAGAGCGCGTTGTAGCCCGTTGTGGAGTGGTAAGCGCTCACGAGGCCTTCCCACGAGAGGCGCGGCGTCATGGCGTGGCGCAGGCCGACGGCGAACTCGATGTCGTCCGTCGCCTTGCTGTTTTCGAGGCCGTGGACAGCCATGGCGTGGCCGAGCGTCAGGAACGCGCCGAGCTCGTCCTTCGGCGCGACGCGCCAGTTCGCCGCCGCACCGAGCTCGATCTCCGTGCCTTCGCGGTAATGCGCTTTTTCACGCGCGAGCACCCACTCTCCGACTTCATTCCGCACGGCCTGGCTCTGCGTCGTCCGGGACGTGTCGCTGAGCGTCACCCACGTGCGCAGCTGGTGCTGCTCGCCGATATGCTGATACGAAAGCTCGAGATTGGCGATATTGCCAGGATCCGTCTCGGCTTCCGACACTTCTTTGGAAAATTTATATTTTTGGCGGAACGTATAGGCAAAGCGGGCGATGAGGCTGTCGCGCTCCGTCACGCGATGGACGGCCTCGATGGATGGCGTGTACTCCCATCCCTTGCCGAAGTCTTCGAAGAAGCCGAGGCCTTTCGGCACGAGCGCCCCCTGATAAAAGCGGTGCTGCCCTGTCGGCAGGTTGATGGCGAGGCCGTAGCGCAGGCTGTTCACTGGATGGTCGTTGTGATAGCGCACGGAAAGCGTCGTATCGATCATGCCGGAGGAATGGCCGTCCTCTGTGCTGAGGCTCGAACCGAGCCAGCCCGTGCTGAGGCCGAGATCGAGGATGTGGCGCACTTCGCCGCCCGGCCACTCATCCGCAACCACGCGGTCAGAGCCGGGATATCGGTCGAGGCGCACCGTATCGTAAATCGAGAGCGGGAAATACAGCTGATGCCCGCGCAGATTTGTGGTATTTTGCACGGTCTGCGTCACCATGCGGCCGGGATCGTCCAACGTGGGCGACGGCACATCGACGCGCTGCGTCCACGTCGTGTTCCCCTGCGCGTGCGCATACTCCACGCCCACCTGCACGCCGGCGCCCTCGCCGAAGTGAAAAAGGTCGCGCGCGACTTCGTCCTCGTCCTTCATCGCCTCGGCAAGGCTCGTCGTCGCCTCGGCTTCCCATTCTTCGGCGCTCTGCTCGTCGCTCTCTGCCTGCGCGAGGTTCGATTCGCTCTCTTTGACGTCGGCCTCGGCCTGCACCTCGTCTGCCTCGGCTTCCGCTTCGTCGGCGCGGGCGTCGGCTTCCGCTTCCTCGGCGTCGGCACGCGCGTCCTCGAGCTCTTCAAGATACGATTGCGCTTCATCAAGCGAGTCTTCGGCCTCATCGAGCGCTGCCGAAATCTCATCGACGCGTGCCGACCAGGCATCGGCTTCGGCCTGCGCCGCTTCCGCCGCGACCGCTGCCGCGTCGTCTTCGATCTCGATTTCTCCATTCGTATACGCATCGGCGAGACGGATGGCTTCCGCGAGGCGGTTCTGCTCGTAGCCGACTTCCGCGAGCGCTTTCTGCACGGCGGCCTCGCGGTTTGAGTACACGCTGTACGCGTTTCCCGCCCGCGCGCTGACCGCGCCAGCCGCTTCCGCCTGCGCCTCGGCGCTCGCCTGCTCGGCGGAGAGCTCGTCCACGGCAGCCTGTCGTGCATAGACTTCTTGCTGATAGTCGTACGCTGCCTGCTGCGCCGCGATAGCCGCCTGCGTCTTTTCCGCACTGAGGGCGCGCGCCTGCTTCAGCGTCTCTTTTGCGTCCACGAGCGCTTGCTGGCTGGCCGTGAGATCCTGCTTCGCCTGCTCGACCACCGCCTTGGCATCGACGACGCCCTGCTTCGCGTCTGCGAGGTCCTGCTTCGCATTTGCGAGCGCCTCCCGCGCCGCGCGGAGGTTCGCCGCCGCTTCGCGATAGACGCGCAGCTCGTCACGCTGATCACGCAGTGCATTCAGTTCGCCCGCGATGTCGTGCATCGGATCATGATACGCGGCAGCCGCCGTGCCGAGGAGGCGCGTGAGGCATGCAGCGGAAAATGCCGTCGTGACGGCGACCTGCCGCGCGATCTTTGCCCGCGCCTTCTTCACGAGCATGAGACGGCGCGGCGCGCGCTGCATACGATAGCGATGCGGGTAGCGGCGCGACGGCATCACAGCGCCTTTGCACGCCGCCTCATAGCGCGCCTGCGCCTCAGCCGCCTCGCGCGCGGCTTGCTCTGCGGCCTTGCGTTCGCGCTCCGCTTCTTTTGCGTGCTGTTCCGCGAGTTTTCTCGCCCGCTTGCGGGAAATTCTCATGCCGCATGCCTCCTTCCAAATAGGAAAATGTCAGCCATTACCCTAGTACCCGCTCCGCCTCGCTGTGCTCGGCACCTCTCCCAAAGGGAGAGGCGGCTGTACTCTTCATTTCCAGCAACAGATGATATTTTATGAACGATTTCATCAAATTTGAAAATCAATTAACCATTCTTCACATTTCCAACATCTGCCAACTGCTCGAGATCCAGCAGCCGCCCGCCGCAGAGTTTTGTCGCGAGCTTTGTCAAGAAGCCATGCGGCGCTTGATAGAACACCGGCTGTGCGCAGTAAACACAGTAGTCGATGCGCTTCGCGAAATGGGTGAGCTCGCTCCAGGCGCAGAAGAGCGCGAGGCCGGCGGCGAGGAAGAACGTGAAGCCGTAGCTCGTCACGCCGAGCACCCAGAGACCAAGAAGGCCGAACACGAGGTTGCCGAGGAGGAACACGAGCCCAGCCCGCATGACGTCTTGCTGGATGTCGAAATACGTCAGCAAAATGAAGATGATCTGATAGATGCCCGTGAAGAACGCCGCGAACAGCAGCACGCCGTACATGTTCGACGCATTGAAATCGACGCCCGCGAACGTCAAGAGATAGCCGCCGAGCGCGAGGAAGACGAGCGTAAAGAGCATCTGGAACTCCGCGACCTGCCGCAGCTCGAACCAGAGCGAATAAATGAGGTCCTGCCGCGCGTCCTCGATCTCGCGCAAGTTGCCGCGCCGCGTGATGGCATCGAAGTACGCGGCGTATTTTTCGTAGAAACGCGTCTCCGTCGCAACGACGAACAGCGCCATGAGCGGCAAGAGCGACAAGAACGCGTAAAACGTCACGACATCGTACTGCGGCGCGTAGAGATACGTCCCCGCGACCTCGACGCCCCACGGCCCCTGCCAGATGATGATGTTCGGCAAAAACAGCCCGACCGTATACGACGCGGACGCGACGAATAGCCGCCAATGCTTCTCAAGATACGGCAAGAATGCAAAGCAGTAGCCATATTTCGGCAGGCCGAAATGATGCACGATGTGATAGAGGAACGCGGCATCGAGGAAGCCCATGCCGATGACGACAGCGAGTAGGCCCGCGTTCGCCGCGCTCGTCGCGTGCGTCGCCAGCAGCACGAATGCTGAAGCGATGGCAAGCACCGCGCCGGCCGCGAAGCCGACGATGAGGCGCTTGAATTTTTTGACCGCTGTGAGGTACACGCTCTCGACCCAAATGATCAAGAGCTCGAGGAAAAACGTATAGGCGAGCGCTTCCGTGAACGTCGACAGCGGCGTGCCCCAATAAAACAGGACGGCGATGACGGAACCGATGGACGCGAGCAATGCGCACATGCCGAACAGCGAGCCCGTCACATCTTCATAATACTCGACGGAGAGACAATCTGCAAGATAGCGCGTGAGCACCATCGTGAAGCCGCTCGACAAAATTTGCGAGAACACAAACGCGTAGACAACGGACGCGACGAACAGCGCCGACTCGTCGCTACTGACGTCCGCAATGGCAAACAGCAATTGGATGCCGAGCACCATGCCTGTCAAAAGGAGGAACGGCCCTGCCGTGATGATCGTCGAATACGTGTAGGCCTTGAGATACCCTGTCGCCGTGCGTGCGCGGAAGAGTTTCTTCAGTTCGAACCCGACGCCTGCCATTCAACGCGCCTCCTTTCCGAGCTCTCGTTCCTGTGCGTAAATGTTTTTGTACGCCTCGATAAATTGCTCATACGTGTAGTACTTTTTCGCGCGTTCATAGCCGACGTCGGCCATGTCCCTGCGCAGCGCAAAGTCACGCGCCAGCCGCACGATCTCCTCGCCGAGCGCTTCGTAATCCATCGGCGCGACGACGGCGCCGGCCGTACCGAGCGTGTCGCGGCTGTCGCCGAAGATGAGCTCGCGGCAGCAGCCGACATCCGTCGTGACATACGGGCGATGCGCGGCAAAGCCCTCGAGCACGGAGAGCGGCTGCCCTTCGCTGATGCTCGACAAGACAAGGATATCCATGCGCGGCAGGTATTCCGCGACATTGATGGAGCCTGTGAACGTGACATTTTTGACGTGCAAAGTCTTCGCCGTGCGCCGCACGAGGTCGACGTACTCCGGGTCTTCCTCGAGGTTGCCCATGACGTAAAGCTTGGCGTCGGGAAGCTCCTGCTGCACGAGGAAAAACGCACGCAGGAGCGTCACGATATCCTTGATCGGCACGACGCGCACGACGGCGCCGATCGTGATGGGGCCTCCGTGATCTTCGAGTTTCGGAACGGAGGCAAAGCGCTCCATATGGATGCCGTTCGGCACGATGCTGATTTTTTCCGGCGCGCAGCCGAGCTCGCGCTCGATGTTCGCATTGAGCTCGAACAGCGTGTAGACATGGTCGGCCGCGTCGTAAGCCATGCGCGCGAGATGGTAGAAATACGCGATCCAGACCGATTTGAAATCGCCTTTCGCCCAATCGCTCTTGATGATTTCGGCCTCGCGCTCGCGCGAGTAGATGCCGTGCTCCGTGATCATGAATGGCTTGTGATACACCGTTGCCGCCACGCCGCCGAGGACACCGCAATAGCCCGTCGCAACACTGTGGTAAACGTCGGCTTCGGGGAGTTCTTGCTGCAAGAGATAAAAGAGCGGCAGCAGCATGGAGCGCATCGTCCAGAAGTAATCCGTGAACGGCAGATAATCAAACCGCTCGCGGTAAACACGCTGGATGACGTCAAAGAAATCACTCGCCATGAAGATATCAAGCGGGCTCTTCCATTTCTTCTGGCGGAAAATCCGCAGAAGCGCCGCGAGGTCGATGTTCTTTTCGCCGAGCACGAGATCGTAAAGCGTCTCGCGTTCCTCCGGTTTCAAGACGTTTTCCCGCATGCCACGCGACGGCAGCGCGAGGATCTCGTCGAGGAAGACTTCATGGATGGCCGTGCAATTCTTGGGAATCTTGTATTTGAACTGGCCGCGATCCTTGCCCTCGGCGCCGATGGAGTAGACGACGAACTCGATGTCCGGCAGTCCCTCGATGAGCATCTGCGTCCACGACGATACGCCGCCGACAACGTAAGGGTACGACCCTTCCGTGAGCAGGCAAATCTTCATGTATTTTCACCTTTCCAATAGAGGCGCGCGCTCTCGCCCATCATGTGCACGAGGTAGACGCTGTCGTCGACGATGTCCACCGTGCAATCCACCGTCCGGTCGAGCACTTTGTCCGAGCGCAGCAGGAAGCGCGCCTCGCCGCGATAGTTCCACGCGTGGATCTCGAGATAATTCGGCATGCGCACGACGCGGTAGTCAAGGTCAAAGAAATCATCGAAATACGACGTGCTCTCCGATGCCGTGACCGGCGTCAGCCATGGGAAATGCTCTTCCATCTCGCCCAAAAAGCCCGTGAGGCCCTCTTGCATATCGGCCCAGCTCTTGTCCTTGCTTTCCTTGTAAAACATCTCGTCGGGATGGACGAAATGTGAGAAGATACCGAGGTGATTGATGAGGCTGTAGACCGACCAGCGCGTGATGCTGTCGGGCAGGAAGCCCGCTGAGATGCGCGGGATTTCATACGAGCCGTCGTCGTTGCGCTTGTAGTTTTGATAATATGCTTTCTCGCGCGGCGGGCCATCGTAGAGGGAAGATATGATCTTCACTGTCGGCGCCGCCTGTTTGACGGCCTGGTATCCTTCCGGACTCAGCACATTGGACGGCGGCACGTAGACGCGGAAGTCGTAATCAGGATACATGCTCTTGGCATAGCGATACAGTTCTTGCGTCGCTTCGATCATATCCTGCTCGCTCTCCCACGGCACATAGCCGTGCACGTCCTCGCCATAGCCGGCGGGCGCCAATGACTGGTGGTTGTACCCGTGGAGGCCGAGTTCGCCGCCAGCCTTCAAGAGCTCGCGCCCATAGATGATGACGTTGTCGCGCGCCGACCGTCCGGGAAGTTCACGGAACGGTCCTTTGACCTGCGCCCCGTATGTCTCGATCATCACGCCCGTGTACCGGAGGTCATAGCGCTTGGCCGCGTCCAGCATCCACGGCCACCATTCCTGACGATAAAAATCGACGGTCGAGAGGCCGGTTTCCTTGTAGATTTTCGAAAAATCGCCCTCGGGCGTCGGCGCGGGGAAATCGTCGAGGAAAAACAGCTTCACGCCGACGACGGGGTACATGGCCTCCGCGCCGCAATGTGCGATCATGGCCGCGAGAAGGCCCTCGTTTGTCTTGTCATCGCGCTCCGTGCCATTGTAGCCATAGATGCGGCCGCCGCCATACGCATGCTTCCAGAGGAGCGGCACGCCTGTGACGCTCTCGACTTCGACCTCTGTGTCCTTCGAAAGCGTGAGCTCCCGCGCCTCCGTCAGATAGATATTCCCCTTTTCAAACGACTGGCCCTGCGTCCCGATGACGAAGTTTGTCCGAAAGTGGAGGCCCGGCACATCGATTTTGCCGCCGATGCTTTCGATGCCAAGGGCGGCCAGCACATCCGCTGGGATTGCCTCGGACGTCTCGGGACGCTGCAACAGCACGGCCGTGCCGCCGCCGGCCACATAGCCGAGCACGCCCCGCATCGTGGCGACAGCGCCGAGGCGGCCGGTCGCGAGGAGCACGCCGCGCGTGTTCGCGGGAATGACGAACGCTGTTTCATAAAACGGATGGCTCTCATACGATTTTTTCTGCTCCGCCAGCATCGTTTCCGCATTGTGCCGCGCGTACATGCTCGACACGTCCGTCGGGTCATAGATGATGACGTAATGATCGCGCGCGACGCTGTCAGCATCTGCCCAGGCCGCCTTCTTTGCTGTCGCGCTCGTCCAGCTGATGTTCTTGACGGCCCCAAGATGCAGGAAACCGTCGAGACGCGCAACCTGGAAGAAAAGGCCGAGGAACGCCACAAACAGGAAGAGCAGTACCGTGTTCCGTTGATTCATGCCGGTTCCCCCCTCCCCCATCGCGGAGAATCGTCAGCGCCAATAGAGGCGCGCGCTGTCGCCCGTCATGCGCACGAGATAGACGCCATCATCGACGACCTCCGCCGTGCAGTTCTCCGCCGTGTCCAGCGTCTTGTCCGAGCGCAGCAGGAAGCGCGCTTCACCGCGATGGTTCCACGCGTGGATTTCCAAATACTTCGGCGTGCGCACGACGCGGTAGTCGAGATCGAAGAAATCATCGAAATACGGCGTGCTTTCCGACGCCGTGACGGGCGTCAGCCATGGGAAATGTTCTTCCATCTCCGCGAGGAACGCCGTCATGCCCTGCTTCATGTCCGCCCACGTCTTGTCTTTGCTTTCCTCATAAAACATCTCGTCAGGATGGACGAAATGCGAGAAGATGCCGAGGTGGTTGATGAGGCTGTAGACCGACCAGCGCATGAAGCTGTCCGGCACGTAGCCGGACGAGATGCGCGGGATCTCATACGAGCCGTCTTCATTGCGTTTGTAGTCCTGATAAAACGCTTTCTCGCTCGGCAGGCCGTCATAGAGCGATGCCATGATCTTGACGGTCGGCACCGCTTTTTTCACCGCATCGTAGCCTTCGGGGCTCAAGATGTCCGATGGCGGCACGTAGACGCGGAACTCGTAGTCAGGATAAAGGCTCTTGACGTAGCGGTGCAGCTCCTGCATCGCCTCGATCATGTCCTGCTCGCTGTCCCACGGCACGTAGCCGAGCTTGTCCTGATTGTAGCCTGCGACGGCGAGCGACTGATGATTGTAGCCATGCAGGCCGAGCTCGCCGCCGGCCTTCAAAAGCTCGCGGCCATAAATGACGACATTGTCACGCGCACCGCGTCCCGACAGTTCGTGGAACGGCCCATGCACCTGATCGCCATACGTCTCGATGATGAGACCCGTGTACTTAAGCTCGAACTGCTTCGCATTGTCGAGCATCCACGGCCACCATTCCTGGCGGTAAAAGTCGGCCGTCGAAAGGCCGGTCTCATTGTAAATCTTCGAAAAATCGCCTTCCGGCGTCGGCGCGGGGAAATCGTCGATGAAGAACAGCTTTACGCCGACGATCGGGTAAATGGCCTCCGTGCCGCAATGCGCGATCATGGCCGCGAGGAAGCCTTCATTCGTCTTGTCATCGCGCTCGACGCCATTGTACGCGTAGATCTTGCCGTCACCATAGCCATGCCCCCAGAGGAGCGGCAAGCCTGTGACGCTCTCGGCTTCGACTTCGCTGTCGGGGGTTAACGTGAGTTCTTTCGCCGTCGTCGAATAGACGGAGCCCTTCTCGAATTTTTGCCCTTTCGCGCCGATGACGAAATTCGTCAAGAAGCGCACGCCCGGTGCTTCGACATCGCCGCCGACGTCCGCAACGCCAAACGCCGCCAAAAGGTCGCCACTGAGCGGCTCGCCCTCGCGCGGGTCGAGATGCTGCGTGAGGAGCACCGTACCGCCGGCTTTCGCGTAATCCAGCACGGCTCCCATCGAGGCGACCATGCCGAGGCGGCCCGTCGTCACGATGATGCCGCGCGTCGTCGCAGGGATATCCACGAAATCATAGAACGGAGAACTCTCGAACGATTTCTTTTGCTCCGTCAGCATCTTTTCCGCGTTGTGGCGCGAATACATGCTCGGCACGTCCGTCGGGTCGTAGATGATGACGTAGTGGTCGCGCTCGATGGTGTCCGCGTCTTTCCATGGTGCTTGCTCTGCCCGCTCAACCGCCGGGTCGTTCTGGACGGCGCCGAGATGCAGGAAGCCATCGAGGCGCGTGTACTGGAAAAAGCATCCGAGGAGTGCGGCAAAGAGAAAGAGCAGGACGATATTGCGCTTGTTCATGCGGCGTCCCCTCCCCAGTAGCGGATCGCTTTCAGCGCGCGCGGCGACAGGCGCACAGGCAATGCGCGCAGCTCCGCAATCGCCGCCCGCATGCCTGCTGCATCATGGCGCGCCGCCGCGAGCACGAGCCGCATATAGACGGGGCCTTCCTCGCCCGGGCACGCCTCGTCGTAGCGCTTGCAGGCCGCTTCCGCTTCCTCGTATTCCTTGCCGCGCAAGAACGCACGGATCTGCCGTTCGTAGCTTGTCGCCGTCTCCTTAGAATGCTGCACGAGCTGCGTCAGCGTTGCGCGGAGCTCGTGCTCCATGAGCGACCGGCTCGGCGCATCGCCATAGCCGTGCTCGAGATATGTCTCCAGCAAGCCCGCGTAACGGTCGAGCAGCGCGTCGCGTCTTTCCTTGTTCGATGTTCCATTGGACGCGGTAACGGTTGAATTCGTATCCTCTGACGCTGGAACGCCCTTTGCCTGGGCATCCAGCTGTTTCTTCACAGCTTCGATCTCTTCCGTGACTTTTTCCATATGCGCCGTCATCATCGAGACGGCGTAATACGTGATCTCGCGGTCTTCATCATGGACAGCATCCTGCAAGATCGTCGGATTCTCGACGACTTCCTGCTTGATGGCGTCGGTGAACAGGCGGCGCTTCATGCGTGCGTCGCCGAGAAGATACGTATCGGAGAGTGGCACGATGTCCGCTTGGTATTCCATGCCCGGAGAAAATTCTTCGCGCTCGTCCTTGTGATACTCCGGCCGGTTCGCATCGCAATGCGCAATGAGGCACGCGACGCGCCAGAAGAACAGGATGACAAGGCCTGCGACGGGCAACAACAAAATCAAAACGGCTTCGCACGCCGCCTGCTGCTTGCGGCGGAAACGGCTGGCCAGCAGAAACCAGACGACGGCAACGATGACATGAACGATGATATAACCCGAAAACGGCATCAGACCACCGCCCTTCCCTCGTCCGTCTCGACGCCGGCACGCGCCAGGCGTTCGCGCACGAGGCGCAGCGTGTCGCCCTGCACGTCAGGAAGTAACAGCGCAACGCCATCCTCGTACTCGCCCGCGAAATCCTCCGTGCGGATGCAATGCGAGAGGCGCTCGTCGAGCTCGGAGATCGTCAGGCCGCCCGCGACGACGGGCAGCAGCGCCGCCGGATTGTCCTTCGTGAGACGGCGGCGCTCGGAAAGTTCTTTGAGGACTTTCTGGAATTCGCTATTCTTGAGGATGCGCGTGCCGGGCAGGTAGCGCTTCTCCGCCGCTTCCTGCTCGAAGTGCCACGCCCGGCCGATGGAGGCCGCAACGAGGCGTGCCGTCAGCGACAAGAGGTTCTGCTCATAGTAGCTCCACTGGCCGAAATCAAGCCCGTAGATCTCGATGACGGCAATCACGCGCTCATCATAAACGACTGGTGCCGCAAGATCGGGCACGCCCTCCTGCAAGGCGCGGTTCGCGAACACGCGCTGCGTTTCAAACAAGTCGGAAAGATACGGGTTGTCATCGACGCGCAGCGAATGCGGCCGCAGCGCGGCCTCCGTGCCCATGCGGACTTTCTGTCGCAAGTAATGGCCGTCGCGGCTTACGACGTAGACGGCGACGTTTTCGACGTTCAAGACCTCGGCCGTGACTGCGGCCGTCTGCGTGTAGAGATTTTCCTCCTCGACGCTGTCGAGGCGACGCACGATATGGTAGACGCGGCCGATGCTGTCATCCGAGTTCACGATCTGGCGATACATACGATCCTTGACGTGCACGCTCTCCTGATACAAATTTTTCAAGAACGACTGGCGCTCGGAGGCACGGCGCTCCTTCCAGCGGTTCGCGGCGCGCTCGTAGTCGGCCCGGTCAGCAAAATACCCCGTCAGCACGCCGACGAAGAGATATGAAATGAAATGCAGGAGCTCGATCGGGTTGTACAGCAAGCTGATGCCCTCCGCGCCACGCGACGTCAGCGAGACGATGAGGATGGCAAGAGCGAACGTGATGGACAGCACGGCCTGCCGCTTGCCGTACAAGAGGCCGAACGTGCCGATGTAGACGAAATTGAAATCAACGGGGATCGTGCGATTCACGGGCGACCCGCCCTGGAAATAGGCGATGATCGCCATGAGCGCCGCACCCGCAAAATTCTCGAGATACGGTACGGCACGACGCCAGAGGCGTTTCATGCGGTCACGCGCCGATTCGCCCGTCACGTGCTCTGCTGCCGCGCGCGCGTCCAAGATCGACTGCACGGACGCGCGCACGCCCTCGCGGATGTCGCAGCGCGGCTGCCAGCCGAGTTCGTTCAGCGCACGTGTGCTGTCGAGGAAGGGATGGCCAAACGGTAACGCAGCTTTCGTCCCGCGTCCCTGTGCCGCCGTCGGTAGCTTCGTTCCCTCTGGGAGAAGCGAACGCACTTCATTCGCGAGGGTGTCAAAGCCAAAGCCCTGCCCGCCGCCGAGATGCAGCACATCGCCAGCCGCACCGCGCTCGACCGCGCGCCAAATGCCATAGGCCGCATCGCGCGCCACAAGAAATTCCTGCGGGCCTTCGACGCGCACGGTCACATTTTCGGTCGTCGTATCAACATCTGTCTTCTTTTTGTCCGTTGCAACAACGTTCGCTTCTGGTTTTTGCGTAACGCCATCCAACGCCGCCGCAACGAATTTCCCGAGGAAGCCGTCGCCATCCGCGAGGTCCTCGCCGCAGAGTTCCGGCAGGCGCACGACCGTGATGGGCAAGCCTTCCTCTTTCCACGAGAATGCCAACGACTCCAAACGCACGCGACGTTCTCCTGCCACGGTTTTCGGCGCTTGCTGCGCCGTTTCCATCGCGACGCCTTTGCCAGAAAACACGTCGGCGCTGCTGAGGAGGAGTACGTGCTCCAGATGCGTCTGACGCTTCGCGAGCGCCAGCAAGCGCTCGAGCCGCGCCACAGCATCCGTGCGCTCCGCCGCGAGCGGCGCGATGAGCACGGCCGCGTCCTCGAGCGCGAAAATCTCCTCTGCCTCGACGCTCATGAGATCCACCGCATATACATGATGCGCTGCGTCCGTCGTTTCCGCACCAAGCGCCCCGACGCTCCAGCCCTCTTTTTCAAAGCACGCCGAAAGCGGGCGCGCCAAAATCTGTGGCACGTCCGCAAGGAACAGCTGCTTCTTCGTTTTTTCGGTCTTCGTTGACGTTCCCGTATCCCTCATACCATTCTCCGACCCACGTTCGATGAAATTCTGCAACATATCGGATGCCCGCGTTCCCACGCACGGGCGCAAATCAGTCATTCGCGTCATTAAAATTTATGCTATCATCGAAATTTCATATTTCTCTGTGAGACACGTGGGAGATTTCTGGGATTTTTCTCCCAAAATTTTCTTTCTGACACCGAAACCGCCTGGAACGCCGCAGCCTGCCTCCGTGGCACAAAAAGGAGGCTGCGCAGCGGCAAAGCCGCTTGCAACAGCCCCATGCTTCAATCCGTGATCTCCTTCATATGGAAATAATCGCCAGCATAGTAGGCAAGCATATAGTTGAACGCAACGACGGCATCATCAAAATCTTCGCCCGTGAGTTCCTTGAGCTTGTTGATGCGGTAGCTCACGGTGTTGCGATGCGCGTACATGGCGCGCGCTGTTTCCTGGATGCTGTTCATGTGGAAGAGATAATAACGGAGCGTCGGCGCGAGCTGGGAATTGTGTTCCTCGTCGTAGCGCAGGATCGGCAAAAGGAGCTCGTCGTACATCTTCCGGAGCGGCTTCATGTTCTTGAGTGCGAAGAACAAGCTGTAGACACCGATGTCGTCGAACGCCATGACCGTGTTTTCCGTGAGGCGCGCGACCTCGAGCGCAGCTTCGGCCTGCTGGTAGCTTTCCGTGAGGCCGGCGTACTGCGTGTGCACCGTACTTTTTCCGCAAGCGACCGGGCGCAGGGGCTTCGGCAGTTTCTCCATCAGCTCCGCAGGGATGGAAAAATCATCGTCGGGATTCTTGCGGAACAGCACGAGGAGCAGCTTGCCCTGCTGGAAAAAGACGAGATATTGCACGCGCAAGCGGTTGAGCATCCGCTTCCAAGCCTCCAGCGTCTGCACCTGCTTTTCTTCGGACACGCTGTCATGCGAAAGCTCGAACAGCTTCAGCTGGAATGCCGTATGCGGATAAAGGCCGGACGTGAGCGCCTGCAGGTAATCCTCACGCTGGCGGCTCGACGTGATGATGCCGCGCACGAGCGTCTCGAAATTCAATTCCTTCTGCTGCGCGAGGAGCAGGCGCTTGCAGTAATCCTGCATGATGTCGGCGAAACGGATGCGCCACGGCATCGCGAAGACGGGGAAATCTTTTTCCGCGCAATAGGCGAGAAGGTCGTCCGTCATTTCCTGCTCGGAAATATATTTGCCGACATTGAGGATCAAGCCGCTCGCGCGGCAATGGACGAGGCGTTCGATGAAGTTTTTCAGCCACGACGCGTGATCGTTCATGAGCCCCGTCGTGATGACGAGTTCATTGCCACGAAAAAATTTGATGTTGTCGACATCCTCGCACAGCTGCACCCAAGAAAATTCACGCGTCATGCCGGCATCCTCCGTCAACGGATGCAATTGATACGTCGCCCTTGTCTCACGAAAAATCGTCTGTATCTGGATGGACATAAGCGTCCCTCCCTAGGAATCAACGAAAAATATGGTAGCAGCCGACGATCGTCGTGACACCGCAGAGGAGCGCGAAGTACGGAAGCATGCCGCATTTCTTTGCCGAGAGCGCGTTGCCTTCCTCGGCGAGCGTCTCCTTTGGGAACGTACCGTGATCCTGGATGTAGTGGCGGTAGCAGAACACCGGCAGGATCATCGCGCAGATGGCGAGGCCTGTCACGATGTTGCCCGCGCCGAAGCTCGCGGCTGCGACGCCGAGGAACGCGACGTTGCAGAACGACAGCAGCGTATTGAAGCCGAGGAGCACGTTCGGCGCCTTGAACGGGCGCGCGAGATCCGGGCGGTCGATGCGGTGGATCCAGCCGGACTGCAAGTTCATGAAGTTGCAGAGGATGTAGCCGCAGTTCGAAGCGATGAGCACGAACATATAGTCGGACATCATGAGCAGCACGAGGTTCAGCACGAGGTCCGTGACCATAGCGTACACGGGCGCGCCGTTCTTGTTGACATGCGAGAGATAACGCGGCAGCCAGCCGTCGACGCTCGCCTGATACAGCGTGCGCGACGAGCCGGACATGGCCGTCATGACGGACAGCGTGATCGCGAGGAGCAGCATGACGACGATGGCGTGCGTGACCATCGGGCCGCCGTGGAGCAGGCCGCCGAGCGCGCGAGCGACGCCGGAACCATCCACGATCTCCGGGCGGCTGAGCGCTTCGAGACCGAATGCCCCCTCAAAGACGAACGGCACAAGCGTAAACATGACGACGCAGAGCAGGCCGGCGGAGACGATGGACTTGATGACATCCGTCTTCGGATGCTTGAACTCTTTCGTGTAGCAGACGCACGTCTCAAATGCGTACGTCGACCACGCGGCGACGTACATGCCGCCGAGGAAGATGCCGAGCCCTGCAAAATCCCAGCTGCCCGACGCGGGAACGAACGGATCGAAGTTCGCGAGCGCGACATCGCCGGAGACGAGCGGGACGATCGTGACGAGGATGAGCGGCAGGAGGCCTGCAAGCGACAGGAACATCGTGATCTTCGCCGCTTTCGAAATGCCGAACGACTGCGCCGCGAAAAGCGCGAGCAGCAGGAACGCGCCGAGGAAGAACGTCGCGTTCAGCCGCAGCGTCAAGCCATCTGAGATGAAGCCGAGGTCGGCGATCGTGTACTGCCATGTCATGATGGCGGAATCCGCTGGGAACAGACTCGTCAGGAGGTAGCCGGACATGAGGCCCGTGCCGATCGCTAGAATCGGCGTCCACGCGATCCAGTTGCACCAGACGGAAAGCGGCGCGATGAACTTCGAATACGGCATCCAGGCGATGGAACTGTAGACGGACGCGCCGCCCGATTTATTGGGAAACAGTCCGGAGATCTCCGCGAACGTGAAAGCCTGCGAGAATCCCATGAGCACGGAGAGCGTCCAGACGAGGACGGACGGCGTGCCGACTTGATTCGCGAGTGCGCCGATGGAAAACAGGCAGAGCGCCGGGACGCCGCTGGCGATGAAGAATGCATCGACCCACGACAGCGAACGTTTCATCGTATGTTCTTGCGGCTGGATCGCTTCTGAATACGCAGCTTCCGATCCCACCGGGGGACGCAGCAATAAATCACTCATGGCGAAGACCTCCTTGTAACCAGGATGAAGGATTCCTCTGATTCAGAATGCAAAAACGGCCTCCATGAAGCCCCCGCACGGAGCGGAAGTCTTCATGGAGGCCGCGATGCCTCATAAATCTTATCTATGCTAAGTATAGCACCCCTTTTTTCACGCAACAATGATAACGCTGAACAAAAAAACGAGAAAAATTTGTGGATGTGCACCAAAATTCGGTCATATCAGGGCGCTGCCGCAACATCTCCGCCGGTTTCGCCGCTTTCATCCGAAATCGGGAGCGCATCCGCCAAAAGTTCGGAGATATCCTTGACGGCGAGCGTCTTTTCCATGCCCTCCGTCTTCACAGCATCATCGAACATCGCGAGGCAGTACGGGCACGCGACGGCGAGGATGGCGGGGTGCGCGCTCGCGCAGATCTCTTTCAGGCGCAGCGAGCTGACTTTTGTCTTCTCCGGGACATTGAACCACGCGTTGCCGCCGCCGGCGCCGCAGCAGAAGCTCCGGTCGCCGTGCCGCGCCGGCTCGACGAGCGTCGCGCCCGGCACATGGCCGATGACTTCGCGCGGTGCGTCGTAGATGCCGTTCATGCGGCCGAGATTGCACGGATCGTGATAAGCGATGTGCGCGAGCTTCGCATCGTTCGCTGCGAGCGGCAGCTTGCCGTCCGCGAGGAGCTTCGCGAAAAGCTCCGTGTGATGCACGACATTCAGCTCGAGGCCGAAGTCACGGTACTCATGCTTCAGCGTGTTGTAGCAATGCGGGCAGCTCGTGATGAACGTCTTGTCCGCATACGGTTCGAGGTACTGCACGTTCTCCATCGCGAGCAGCTGGAAGCGGCCTTCCTCGCCGAGGCGCTTCACGACTTCGCCGCAGCATTTCTCCTCCGCGAGGATCGCGAAGTTGAGGCCGGCGGCCTTGAGGAGGCGCAGCGTCGCGAGCGTGACCTCCTGGTTGCGGATGCCGTACGCGCCGGCGCAGCCGATCCAGTAGATGTAGTCGGCGTCCGGATTGTCCTCGATGTCCGGGATGCCTTTATCGAGGAGCCACTCCGTGCGCTCGTACGACGGCAAGCCGTACGGGTTGCCATTGCGTTCGACGGCTTCGAGGAGCGTCGCCTGCTTGTCTTTGACATGGCCTTCGGAAAAGAGATGACGACGGAAATCGAGCGTGTACTCGACATGATGGATCGAGGCCGGGCATTCTTCCATGCACGCGCCGCAGTTCAGGCACGACCATGCAGCGTCCTCGCTGAGGATGCCATCTTCGAACACGTTGCCGGTCGCTTCGCCCGCCATCGCGTCTTTCTCATCGAGGATGAGGTCGCTCGCCTCGGCTTTCTTCATGAGGCCCGGCGCCGGCACGGTCGCTGCGATGGACTTCTTCAGTCCCTGGATCATGACGCGCGGCGACAGCTCGCGGCCGGCCGCGACGGCCGGGCAGACGCTTTCGCAACGCCCGCAGTTGATGCAGGCATCGACGGCGAACTTGCGCTTCCAGTCAAATTCCTGCACATTGCCGACGCCCATCGTCGGCTCTTCTTCCTCGCTTTCCTCCGACTCGTCCTCCGCCATATCCATGAGGCTAAACGGCATCGAGAGCTTCGCTTTCGCTACGCCGACGGGCTCGAGGAACAGGTTCGCCGGGATGGCGAGGATGTGATAGAGCTTCGTGAACGGCACGAGCGCGATCATCGTGAGCGCCGCAAAGAGATGCGTCCACCAGACGTACGGATAAACCGCTGGCACGGCAGCCGCCGGGACGATCTGCGCGACGAGGCTGCCGACATACGACCAGCCGCCCCACGGAACGGGATGCGCTGCGAGGCGCATGCCCTCGAGCAGGAGGCCCGTCGCGCCGATGAAGAGCAAGAGGCCGAGCACGGCGTACGATTCCTTCGTGTTTTCGAGATACGACGGCTTTGCAAACATCCGCCGTCCGAGCGCGACGAGCAGGCCGGCGAGAAACGCGAGCGCCGCCGTGTCGAGCACGAACTCGAACGCGAAATACACGCCGTTCTTGAGGAACGTCAAGCCGAGCTTCGACAAGAGATCCTGCTGGAACGCCACGAGCCCCGTGCCGGCGGAAAACACCAGCATCGCGCCGAAGATGCCCCAGTGGAAATTTCCCGCAAGCGGGCGGCGCATGACTTTCTTCTGCAACAGAGCTTGCTCGATCACAGTGCGCAGCCGCGCACGTCCCTCGGTCTTGGCGTCAAGCTTGACTTCTTCCCATGCGTCTTTGAGGCTGACCCCGTAGCGCTGGAAGCGCCAGTACAGGCCATAGGCCATGCAGCCGAAGAACACGATGGACAGCGGGTAGATGAGTGCTCCCGCGCCTGCCGGCAAAAACGGCAGGAATTCTCTCACTGCATCCATAAAGATTCACCGCCCTCCTACAAAACGGGTTAACCGAGCGCCTGCTCGAGCGCCGGGATGACTTCGTAGATGTCGCCGACAATGCCGTAGTCGGCGAATTGGAAAATCGGCGCGTTCTTGTTGCTGTTGACCGCCACGATGACTTTCGAATCCTTCATGCCGGCAAAATGCTGGATGGCTCCAGAGATGCCGAGCGCGATGTAGAGATCCGGTTTCACGATGGCACCCGTGATGCCGACCTGGTGCTCCTGCGGCAGCCACTTGAGCTCCTCTGCAATCGGACGCGAGCAGCCGATGTCGGCGCCGAGCTTCTGCGCGAGCGCTTCGACCGTGCCGATGTCGTCTTTCTTCGCGAGGCCGCGGCCGAACGAGACGATGCGCTTCGCCTTCGTGAGGTCGACCGTCTTCGCGAGCGGCTCGCTCTTGACAAGTTCCTTGCGGTAGCTGGCCTCCGCACCGGCTACCGCAGCGACGGCCTCGTAAGCGCCCGCGCCCTCCGCACCCGCAAGCGCGGACAGGGCAAACGTCAGGACGGCCGGCGATTTCTCGAACGCGAATTCACCGACGGCCACGCCGCCGTAGATGGCACGCTTCGCCGTGATCTTTCCATCCTTCGTTGCCGCGGACAGCGCTTCTGTGATGCAGCCGGCTGCGAGCATTTCTGCCGCCCGCGCCGCCGCCTCGTTGCCTTTCTTCGAGGCGGGGGCGACGATGACCGTCGCGCCTTCGGCACCAGCTGTCGCCACGATGGTCGCGGCTTCGGCCTCTGGGAGGCCCGTACTGGCTTTCAAAAACGACGGCGTGCCGTCCGCAAGCGGCGCGGCGAGCACGGCAAGGGCTTTCGCGTCTTCTTCCGTTGCTGCGTAAATGAGGACGTTCGACATTTACATCACCTTCTCTTCCTGCAGATAGCTCACGAGTTTCGCGGCTGCGTCCGCCGGTGCGCCATCAATCATGATGTTCTTGCGCTCCTGCTGCGGGATCTCGTAGCCGAGCATCTTGACGGCGGGCGTCTCGAGCACGCTGTCGTCGAGGCCGAGGTCGCTGAGCTTCAGTGACTTGATGCGGTTGCCGCGGACTTTCATGATCTGGATGGCCGTCGGCAGGTGCGGCACGTTGATGGCGCTCGAGATGGTCAGGAGCGCCGGCGTGGCGCCTTTCACTGTCTCGACCGTCGACTCGAGCGTGCTCTCGGCGACGAAGCCGCCTTCCTGCGCATCGAGCTTCGTGACGTAGCTGACTTGCGGCAGGTGCAGGCGCTCGGCGAGGCGCGCGCCCGTCTGGCTGTTGTAGCCGTCCTCAGAGACTTCGCCGCAGAGGACGAGGTCGGCGGGCTCGATTTTTTCGATCATCTTCGAGAGGATGAGCGCGATTTGCGCCGTGTCGAGCTCCTGGCGCGGGCTGGTCTGCAGGAGATACGCCTGGTCGGCGCCCATGGCGAGCGCTTCCTTCAGCGTTTTTTGCGCATCGCGCGGACCGATGCAGAGGAGCGACACCGTGCCGCCGAGTTCTTTCTTGATCTTGACCGCCTCTTCGACGGCGTTCTTGTCATAGTCATTGATCTTCGTGGAGAGTCCGCGCAGCACGAGCTCGTTCGTCTTCTTGTCGACGTGGATCTCCGTGCTGTCAATGACATGCTTGACACATACGACGATATGCATAACAGCACCTCCTGTAGCGAGGGGAACCGGATGTTTTTGCAAAAACGAGAACACGAGGGGAATATAGAAAGACAGTTGAGATGCCGCGCTGCGTTGCACGAGCCATCTCAGCTGCCTTCCCCTCACATCATCCAAATGTCAGCTTTCGAGCTCCTCTTTCGTGTAGCCTGGCAGGCAGCGGCCGGCTTCCTGCTTGTGCATCCACGTCAGATACAGCATCTTGTCCTGCATGATCTTCTGGATAGCCGCATCGTTCATGACCTGCTGGTGGATGTAGCCCGTCATCCGCCATGGCTCGACTTCATAGTGATCGGATTTCTTGATGACTTTTTCTGCCATGATTCACACCTCAATTCCCATGCAATACGCGACGACTTCCAGGATGTGCACCGGCTCGATGTTGATGCCGGATTTCGTCTTCGTCTCGGCGAACATATCCTTGCAGTGCGGGCAGGCGACGAGCAGCACCTCGGCGCCGACATCGTTCGCGTGCTTCAGGCGGCGCACGCCGATTTTATAGGAGACGTCAGGCAGCGCCTTGCGGAACGCGCTCGACACGCCGTTGCCGCAGCAATACTTCCACTGGAGCACGGGATCGTCAATCTCAGCATGCGTGCCCGGGAGCGCCTCGATGATCTCGCGCGGCGCCTTGTAGTTGCCGCAGAGCTTGTTGAGACTGCACGGATCGTGGAACGTGACCTTCTTGTTGTACGGCTTGACGAACTTGATCGTGCCAGCCTTGATGAGGTCGTTGACGTAGTCCGTGATGAAGACGACATCGAACGGCAGCTCCCCGACGTAACGCGGATACTCTTTGATGAAGTACGAATACTCATGCGGGTTGACGACGATGACCGTCTTCGCGCCGGCCGCTTTCAGCGCCTCGACGTTCTTCTTCGCGGCATCGACCCACGCGGCCTCGTCCGTCTCATAGAGCTCGCCCGTCGTGATGTGCGGGTGCTTCAGGATGCCGAACTCCACCCCGGCAGCCTTGAGGATTTTCGCGGCGGCGATGGGGACTTCGCGCGTCTGGAACGCATTGTAGTAGTCGACGAACATCATCGTCTCGCCGGCAAACGGCAGATCGAGGCCGGCCGCCCAGCTCGTGAGCTCTTCGTCTGGGCCTGCGTCATGCGCCTTGAAGTCGTCGATGACCTTCTGGACTTCTTCGAAGCCGTCGTAGTCGATGCCCTGCGCGTGCAAGTCGCGGCGCATCTTGCGGACGAGGTCGACCGTCGTCGTCGTGACGCGGTAGAAATCGCCGCCGAACATCGTGTTCGGGCACTTCAGCTCGCACTGGCCGCACTCGAGGCAGTGGATGTAGGCGTTCTTCATCTCGGAGAGGTCGCCGTCGCCGCGCGACAGCGCGAGGAGTCCCGTGTGGTAGCCGTACGACGTGTACGACTCATTGCCCTCTTCGACGTAGTCCGGGCACCACTCACGGCAGAATTTATGGCGGCAAGCGAAGACATTGTAACAGTCCTTCGAGAGTTCTTCATCGACCTTCTCGCCTTTTTTCACCGGGTCTTCGTAGAATTTCTTATAGCTGAGGATTTCCATATCCAGCCCTCCTATCTCGATCACACATAGCTTTCTTTGTCACGCCCATGCTCAGTAGGCGAGGTCGAGGCGGTATTTGCCCGGGTTCATGATGTTGTTCGGATCAAAGAGCTTCTTGATCTTCTTCATCATCTCGAACTGGCCGTCGACAAGTTCCTTTTCGATGAGGACGTCGACATCGCCTTCACGGCAAGCGCCGTGGCAGATGGAGATCGAGCCGCCGAGATCGACGGCGAGCTCCGCGATCTCGCGCTTCATGTCGAGCCAGACTTCCCAGAGCTCCGGCGTCATCGCGTACTCATTGATGAAGACGTCGACCTCTGCGAGGTAGTCGCCCCATGTGCGGTACGGGCCGCCGCAGTAGATGAAGCAGCCGGCATCGTTGAAGATGTTGTCGTACTTGTCGACGTACTTCTTGACGATTTTGTGGAGGCCATGCGTGAATTCCGGCAGCTCGCTGTGGATCATGCAGTTGTCCTCGCAGTGCCACGACATCGTGACGACCTGGCCCTGCCCGTCGCGGCAATGCACGGCGAGATGGTAGCGGTCATGGCGCGTCGCCCAGTCGCCCCAGGCCTGCTCTTCGCCGAGGTACGTGCCCTTCATCTTCTTCATGATGCCGAGAATCTTCTTGCGGGCAGCGAGGACTTCGCCTTCCGTGCCGGCGAACGTCGCCATGACGACGCACTTGACGGATTCCGGCAACGGGATGAACGCTTCATCGTCGCGGCGGAGGAAATCAATTTTTTCCTCATCGAACATGATATAGTTGACGGCGCACTTGACGCCGGAGATGCCGATCTCAAAAAGCGCGTTGTACGCTTCTTCGTAGCTCGCGAAGCCGTAGTACGACGGGAACTCGACTTCGGGCTTCGGACAGCAGTCGAGCACGGCCTCCGTGACGACGCCGAGCGTGCCCTGATGGCCGAAGAATAGCTCGAGCATGCGGTAGCCTGCCGACGAATTGCGGCACTTCCTCGAGCCGCCCTTGCCGAGCCAGACCACTTCGCCCGTCGGGAGCACGACTTCCATGCTGCAGACGAGGTTCGCCGGATGGCCGGAGCCGGCGCCGCCGACGCTCCAGCCATTCGTGCCGATGCGGCCGCCGATGACAGCCGTGCCATAGGAGGCAGGATCGTCCGGGTAGTACATGCCGACCTTGTCGAGCACCTTGTTGAGCTCCTGCATATTGACGCCCGGCTGCACCGTGACGGTGCGGTTGATGTCATCGACTTCGAGGATCTCGTTCATGCGCTTCATGTCGAGGCAGATGCCCTTGTTGAGCGGGAACGCGCCATCGGCGAGGCCGCAGCCGGCACCGCGCGGGACGACCGGCAACTTGTACTTGTTCGCAAGCTTCATGACTTCCGAAACTTCTTCCGTACAGCCCGGCAGGACGACGACATCGGGGATGTGATCCTCCCAGCGCTGCATGGGGAACGGCGCGCACGATGCTGCGCGCAGTGCGCGGTCGTGCATGGCCGTCATGACATTTTCTTTGCCAACGATCTCTTCGAGCTCTGCGATGTGATCTGCCACATTGCCATAGCCGAATTTCGTGAAATCCATTTTTTCCATTCTGCACTCCTCCTCTTCAATACACACAATTCCGGCGGTTTTTACTTTTGCTGCTGCATGGATACCACCTCCCATGCCGGCCGCCTCGAGTGCTTCCAGCTACGAGATATGGAATGCCTTCGGATGTTTCGCTTGCTCAATTCGCGAACCAGCCGATCGGGCAGACGTTCGTGTTGATATTGATCTGCTTGACCTCCGTGTACTCCTCGAGGCCGTACGTGCCGAGCTCGCGCCCGCCGTTGCCGCTCTCTTTGTAGCCGCCCCACGGCGCTTCGTTGTACGTCGAGTGGTAGCCGTTGATCCACGTGATGCCGGCCCGGAGCGCCTTGATGACGCGCAGCGCCTTCGCGCCGTCCTGCGTGAAGCAGGCGCCGGCGAGGCCGTAGCGCGTGTTGTTCGCCATGCGGATCGCGTCGGCTTCATCCTCGAAGACCTGCACCGCGAGCACGGGACCGAAGATTTCGTCCTTGACGATGCTCATGTCCTCCGTCGTGTCCGTGAAAATCGTCGGCTCGACGAAGAACCCTTTTGCAAACGCGCCGTCCATCATGCGATGACCGCCGCAGGCGAGCGTCGCGCCTTCCTGGATGCCGAGGTCGATATAATGAAGGACTTTTTCCATCTGGCGCTCCGAGACGAGCGGGCCCATCTCCGTGCCCTCGGCGAGGCCGGGGCCGACGACGATTTTCTTGGCGCGCTCGACGAGACGGTCGATGAACTTCGGTGCGATGCTCTTCTCGAGCAGCAGGCGCGAGCCCGCCGCGCAGATTTGTCCTTGGCCGGCGAAAATCGCGAACAGCGCGTAATCGACGGCCGTTTCGAAGTCCGCATCGGCAAACACGATGTCCGGCGACTTGCCGCCGAGCTCAAGGCTCACGCGCTTCAAGTTGCCGACGGACGCGGCGAGGATCTTCTTGCCCGTCTGCGTGCCGCCCGTGAACGCGATCTTGTCGACGCCCGGGTGCTCGCTCATCGCGGCACCGACCGTCGCGCCCGCGCCGAGCACGAGGTTCGCGACGCCTTGCGGGAAGCCGGCTTCCTCGATGAGCTCGAAGAACTTGATCGTCGTCAGCGGCGTGATCTCCGCCGGCTTGAACACGACCGTGTTGCCAGCCGCGAGCGCCGGTGCGAGCTTCCACATCGCCATCAAGAGCGGATAGTTCCACGGGACGATCTGCGCGCAGACGCCGATGGGCTCGCGCACCGTCAGCGCTTGCATATCTTCCGGCACGTCGTACGTCACGCCCGTCGGCTTCGTCGCGAGGCCTGCGTAGTAGCGCAGGCAATTCGCTGCGTCGCTGACGTCGCATTCCGCCTCGCGGAGCGGCTTGCCGCTGTCGAGGACTTCGAGATGCGCGAACTCCGCCGCCCGGCTCTCGAGCGCATCGGCGAGCGCGAACAAGAGGCTTGCCCGCTCCCCCGCTTTCATCTTCCTCCAAGGCGATGCTGGATCGTCGAACGCCTTGTGCGCCGCCGCCACGGCTTTGTCGACATCCGCAGCATCACCTTCGTAGACCGTGCCGATGACCGACTGGTCTGCCGGATTGATGATCTCGCGCGTCGCGCCGGAACCGGACGGCACCCATACGCCGTCGATATACATACGGCCGATTTCTGCCATATCCGCCACTCCTTTCTCGTAATCCACGAAATGAAACAGTCCAGACAAAAAAGTGCTCATGCTGCGGACGAATCCGTAAAGCATGAGCACCGCTGCCCTTCTGTTATGCGATTTTGTCTTTTTCCTGTTGACAATGCCATTCTACCATCGTGGTGCACATCGGACAACGACAACATCCACAACCTTCAAACGAAAACTTTGTGCAAGTTGCACAAGGAAAACGGCGAAGAATGTGCAATCGAAAAAAGGAATCCTGCAGGCGCCCGTCGAATTCCATAAAACAAGAAGAATCGTACAAAATAGAAGGTGAATCCGATGAAAACGAGCAATTTGTTCCATATCTTGCACCATGTTACCAGCAGCATCTGCTCGACCGTCCACAGCTGGTTTGCCGAGCCGCCGCGCCAGCCCATCGATTACAGAAATGCCGAAAACTGGGCCTTCCTCGCCGACACCGATGCCGCGGACGGCGACGCCCCTGCGGACGTCTTCTTCATCAGCCCGACAGCCTGCCTCGGCCGCTATGAGCCGTACTACCTCGATCTTTCGAACACGCAGGAACGTGCGGCGCTCCGCAAAGTCATCCGTATGGAAAAAGGCATTTACGATGCGCACAGCCGTTTCTTCGCGCCGTACTACCGCCAGGCCGGCTTCGAGGTCTATTCCTTCAGCAAGGATTTCCGCGATGAATGCCTCGAAGAGGCGCACGAGGACATCGAGGGCGCCTTCAACTACTACATGGAACATTATAATGAAGGAAGACCCTTCATCATCGCGGGCTTCTCGCAAGGCGCCGACCACGTGTTGCGCCTTTTGAAGGCGCACACGGGCGATCCGCGCATCGCGCGCCAGCTCATCGCGGCCTATGCCATCGGATGGGTCATCACGGAAAAAGATATGCGCAGCCTGCCGCAGCTGCGATTCGCCGGGCGTGCGGACGACACGGGCGTCATCGTCGCCTTCAACAGCGAGGCCGAAGGCGTCAAGGACTCGCCGATCCTGCCGCGCGGCATCCATGCGCTCGCCATCAATCCGCTGAACTGGTGCACGGATGGCACGGTCGCCGACCGCAGCCTGAACAAGGGTGCGTGCTTTGTGAATCCTGATGGCACGGTCGCGGACGAATATCCGGAGCTCACAGGCGCATACATCGACACAGAGCGTGGCGCGCTGAAATGCACGGACATCTCGCCGCAGCGCTTCCCCGGCAAGCTCTACGCCGACGGCGTCTATCACATTTACGACTACCGCTTCTTCTACCGCAATTTGCAAGAAAACGTCAACGTCCGCATTGCGGCATACCTCAAGGAAAACAAAAAGCCGAACGAGGCGGCTTGAGCAACGGAACAACTTTTCTAGCGACTCCTTTTCCAAGCTCCCCTGAAATCTCCTGGTGGCGGCAATTCCGCTGATGGCCGCAAAGCGCTTGCCACCTGATTGAAAAACGGCGCGACCGCAAACTCCTGCGGTCGCGCCGTTTCGTGCGCGTATGCGAAGCATTTCTCTACCGATTCACCGTTCACCCGCGCGGCATCGCACTTTTCAGCGCTTCGCCGAGCGTTGCTGCGGGAAGAAGATGAATGCCGCGCGTTTCCGATTGCAATTGGTCGTAGTTCTTGCGCGGCAGCACGACGTGCTCGAAGCCGAGCCGCGCCGCCTCGTGCACGCGCAGTTCCGCCTGCGAGACGGCGCGCACTTCGCCCGAGAGGCCGACTTCGCCGAAGACGATCGTCTTCGGCAAGAGCAATCGATTTGCGAAGCTTGACGCCATCGCGACGCAGAGTGCGAGGTCGGCCGCCGGCTCGTCGATGTGGATGCCGCCCGCGACTTTCACGTAGACATCGCACGCGCCGATCTGGAGGTGCACGCGCTTCTCGAGCACGGCTAAGAGTAATTGAATGCGCTTGATATCGACGGCGTCCGACGTGCGCCGCGGCGGCACGAATGGCGTCGGCGCGACGAGCGCCTGCACCTCGACGAGCAGCGGCCGCGTCCCCTCGACCGTCGGCACGATGACCGTGCCGCTGTCGGCCTCGCGGTCAGACAAGAATAATTTGGAAGCGTCCGGCACATCGACGAGGCCGCAGTCGCGCATCTCGAACAGGCCGAGCTCATTCGTGCTGCCAAAACGGTTCTTGATGGCGCGCAGCACGCGGTACTCGGCATTGCGCTCGCCCTCGAAGTAGAGCACGGTGTCGACGATATGCTCAAGGACACGCGGGCCCGCGAGGTTGCCTTCCTTCGTCACGTGGCCGATGACGAATGCCGCGATGCCTTCCGTCTTGGCGACGCGGAGAAGCTCCGCCGCGCACTCGCGCACCTGCGACACGGAGCCCGGCGCGCTCGCGATCTCCGGCCGCAGCATCGTCTGGATCGAGTCGATGACGACGAGCTCCGGCTTCGTGTTTTCGATATGCGTCTTGATCGTGTCAAGGTTCGTTTCGCTCACGACATATAACGTATCTGCCAACGCGTTCAATCGGTCCGCGCGCATGCGCACCTGCCGCGTGCTTTCCTCGCCCGTCACATAGAGCACGCGCTTGCCCGCACGCGCGACAGCTGCGCACGCTGCGAGCGTCAGGCTCGACTTGCCGACACCTGGATCGCCGACGATGAGCACCATTGACCCCGGAATCACGCCGCCGCCCAGCACGCGGTCGAGCTCCGGCGAGCCCGTCGAAAAGCGCGGCAAGTCCTCCGTCACGACATCGCCGATCGGCTTCGGCTTCTCCGCGTCACTCAATCCAAGCCGCACGCCGCCAAGCCCTTTCGGCTCTTCCGGGAGCACCTCCTCGACCATTGTATTCCACGCGCCGCACCCCGGACACTTGCCGAGCCACTGCACTGTATCATAGCCGCACTGCTGGCACACATACCGCGTCTTCTTTTTTTTCGCCATGTGATCACCACTTACAAATAAACGTTTGCATTCATTCAAAAAGGAGGCAGCCATCATCGTTTTGATGTGCTGCCTCCCCTTCATCACTGCGTACGATCCAATTCCCGCTCGATATCACGCCCGCCATACATCACACGAACCACGCGAACAGAGATCGTTTCTTCATCAGGAATGTAGAATACGACAAAATGATCCACGGGCATGACGCGCAGGTTGCGCGTGCGCCAAGGTTCTTTCTCATAACGACGATAACGCTCTGGCATCTGGTCAAGCGATGAAATTGCTGCTTCGATACGACCCATTTGGCCTTTCGCATTTTCTGTTGCTTGAAGCCCAATGGCGATATACGAATAAATGGAACGGATGTCTTGTTCCGCCTGCTCCGTGATTTCAATAGTGTACGTCGTCATAATCCGTAATCCTTGTGAATCTCTGCGAACACCTGTCGTGCTGGCTTCATGCGTCCTGCGGCAATATCATCAAAGCCTTTTTGAAGTTCATGGTCAAGTTCCTCTTCCGTGAGGCTTTTGACGGAAACAGGGGCGACTGGCGGCAGTGTGAGAGGAAACGGCAGGCCACGATGCAGGATGATCTGCTTATAAAACAAAGTAATAGCATTCGAGGCGGACATTCCGAGCGCAGAAAGAATGTTCTCTGCTTCTTCTTTGACCTCCGGCTCCATGCGTGCATAGAGCGTCGCTGTTTTCGTTGCCATACGATGACCCCCTTTTTTCTTAGTATACACATTTGTACGGACAAACGCAATATTTTTAATGTGGCAAGCTTCTCCGTATGAGCCGCACGCACCACTTCGCAATCCACCAGACCGCCCACAAAAGATTTGCCGCAAAGTTTTTGAGCTTTGCGGCAAATCCTTTTGGAGCGAGGTGGTTACGCCCCTGCACGCGGAGCCTCCGCGGCTTCTGCTGTTTTGTTTTCCGTTGTCTTTGTGGCAGGCGCGTCTGCCTTTGCCGGCTTCGCTTTTGGTTTCGGCTTCTTTGCTTTCGCGACGAAGTCGAGGCCGTCGCCCGTCTTTTTGACGTAGATCGTGTCGCCGGCTTTGAATTTGCGGCTGAGGAGCTGCTCTGCCAGCGGGTCTTCGATAAGGCGCTGGATCGCACGCTTGAGGGGGCGTGCGCCGTATTTGAAGTCCGTGCCCTGCTCGACGAGCTTGTTCTTCGCCGCTGGGCTGATCTCGAGCGCGAGATTCCGCTCGGCGAGGCGCGCTTTCACGCCGTGCATGAGGATGTCGACGATCTTCGCGAGCTCGGCGCGGCCGAGCGCGTGGAACACGATGAGCTCGTCGATGCGGTTCAAAAACTCTGGCTTGAAGATGCGCTTGACTTCTTCGAGCACGCGCTTCTTCGCGTCCTCGTGCTTCGATTCCGACGTTTCCTCTTTCGTCGCAAAGCCCATGGTCGGCGGCGCCTGCCTGAGGAAGCTCGCGCCCGCATTCGACGTCATGATGATGACCGTGTTGCGGAAATCGACCGTGCGGCCCTGGCCGTCCGTCAGGCGGCCGTCTTCCAGCACTTGCAGCAGCAGGTTGAAGACATCGGGATGTGCTTTTTCGATTTCGTCGAGCAGGATGATGCTGTAGGGCTTCCGCCGCACGGCGTCCGTGAGCTGGCCGCCCTCTTCGTAGCCGACGTAGCCCGGAGGCGCGCCGACCATGCGCGAGACAGAATATTTCTCCATGTACTCTGACATATCGAAGCGCAGGATGTTGTCCTCACTGCCGAACAGCGCTTCGGCAAGCGCACGGGCGAGCTCCGTCTTGCCGACGCCCGTGGGGCCGAGGAACAGGAACGAGCCAATCGGGCGCTTCGGGTCTTTGAGGCCGGCACGCGCGCGGCGGATGGCTTTCGACACGGCCCTCACCGCCTCTTCCTGTCCGACGACGCGGCGCTGCAACACGTTTTCCATGTGCAGCAGGCGGTCGGACTCCTTCGCCGCGATGCGGCGCACGGGGATGCCCGTCCAAAGCGCGACGACATCGGCGATGTCGTTTTCCGTCACCGTAATGGGCGATTCTTCGCGCTGCTCCCAACGGTTTTTCGCCTCGGCGAGCGTTGCTTTCATATGCTGTTCGCGGTCGCGGAGCGCGGCGGCGCGCTCGTAGTCCTGTGCCGTGATGGCGGCTTCCTTGTCATTCGTGAGGCCGCGCAGCTGCTCTTCGATGGCCTTGACCTCTTCGGGCGGCGCGACCATCTTCATGCGCACTTTCGACGCGGCCTCGTCCATGACATCGATGGCCTTGTCCGGCAAAAAGCGATCCGTGATGTAGCGCTGGCTGAGCTTCACGGCCGCCTGCACGGCTTCGTCCGTGATCTTCGCGCGATGAAACGCCTCGTACTTGTCGCGAAGACCCGTGAGGATTTCAATCGCATCATCAATGCCCGGTTCCTCGACCATGATCGTCTGGAAACGGCGCGAGAGCGCGGCGTCTTTTTCGAGATGCTTTTTGTACTCGTCGAGCGTCGTCGCGCCGATGATCTGGATCTCGCCGCGCGACAGCGCCGGCTTCAAGATGTTCGCGGCATCGAGCGCGCCTTCGGCCGCGCCTGCGCCGACGAGCGTATGCATCTCGTCGATGAAGAGGATCACGTCGCCCGCACGGCGGATTTCGTCGATGATGCCTTTGAGGCGTTCTTCGAACTCGCCACGATATTTCGCGCCTGCGACGATGGAGGCCATCGACAGCGAGAACACGCGCTTGTCCTGCAGCATATAGGGGACCGAGCCCTCGACGATGCGCTGCGCGAGGCCTTCGGCGATGGCGGTCTTGCCGACGCCCGGCTCGCCGATGAGGATCGGGTTGTTTTTCGTGCGGCGCGAGAGGATCTGGATGACACGTTCGATTTCTTTCGTGCGCCCGATGACGGGGTCCATTTTTTCCTGACGCGCCATATCATTGAGGCTGCGGCCATAGCGCGCGAGGAGCGGCGTCGCATTCTTTTTTCCGCCCGCCGTGCCCTGCGCGTCCGCGCTGTCCGGGCTTTTCGCGTCGAGCAGATTGTAGACCGTTGTTTTCAAATCATTCAAATCCACGCCCATGGACTCGATGACGCGCGCGCCGGCATTGTCCTCGTCATGCAAGAGGCCCAAGAGGATGTGCTCCGTGCCGACGTAGCTGTGGCCGAGCCGCTGCGCTTCGCGCACGCTCATCTCCATGGCGTGCTTTGCCATCGGCGTGTAGTACGGGTTGTCCGAGGGATACTGCTCCTCCTGCTCGAGCACGTTCTCGACCTGCTGGCGCACGGCCTGGAAATCGAGGCCGACGGAACCGAGCGCTTTCGCCGCAATGCCTTCGCGCTCGTGCAAGAGCCCGAGGAGGATATGCTCCGTGCCGATGTAGTCCTGCTCGAGTTCCTGCGCTTCGTATTGCGCGAACTCCATGGCCTTGACGGCACGGTTCGTGAATCTTCCCTGTTTCATCATGTTCTCCTTTATTTGAGCGCCGCCCGCGCCCGACGTCCCGGATGTGCCGCGAGCGCTTCACGCACCGTCTCGGCGCGCAGCTTGTCGAGTTCATTCTTCGACAGATTCTCCGTGCCCGCGCGGTTCTGCAGCCAGCTCGCGCGGCTGCCGATGAGCACGTCGGGGAAACAATCCGCCGAGACCTCTTCGATGAGGCGCATATCGATGCCGAGCCGCACTTTCGAAAAGAGCGCCAGCACTTCTTTTTCCGTCAAGAGACGCGCATAGCGCAGCACGCCATAAGCGCGCCAGATGTCATCCTCGAGATGTTCCTTCATATAGAGCGCCAGCGCCTTGCGCGCCCGGCGCTCGTTTGCTGTGATCTCCGTCACGGCACTCTTGAGGTTGTCGATGATCTCCTGCTCGCTGAAACCGAGCGTAAGCTGATTCGACACGCGGAAGAGGTTGCCGTAGACCTCGTTGTCATCGCTGTAGAGGCCGCGCACGGTCAGGCCGAGCTGCTGCGAAATGTTGATGATGTTCGTCATGTTGCGCGTGAAAACAAGACCCGGCAAGTGTAAGACGACGCTGGCACGCAGGCCTGTGCCGAGGTTCGTCGGACAGCTCGTGAGGTAGCCCATTTTTTCATCAAACGCGATGTCGAGCCGCGACTCAAACGCATCGTCGATGGCCGAAGCCGTCTCATACGCCTCTTCGAGCGCCAGGCCCGACGTGCGGCAGGCGATGCGCAGATGGTCTTCCTCATTGACGAGCAGGCTGATACTCGCATCGTCCGAGATGTACGCCGCGCGGTCCTGCGGATTTTTCGCCAAGTTGTTCGTGATCAAGCGCTTGTCGATCAGCACGTCGCGCTGGAGCTTCGTCAGATGGTCAAGCGCGAAGCGCGAGAGATGCTGGTGCGCCGCCTGCTCGACGACGGGGATCACGCCGTCCGTCACCTGCAGGACGGCCGCGAGCTGCTCGAAGTCTGCACGGTTCGGGAATGGCACCTTGCGATAGTTCCGCGCGAGGCGGATGCGGCTCGAAACCACGACATCGCTGTCCTGTGCCTCCGCCGTCATCCACGGCAAGCCATTCCGACGGAAGAGATCGGTCGTTTCTTGCGTCTCACTCTGCTGCATGGCGTTCCTCCCCTTCCTGAAGCTCCTGATGCGCGAGCTTTTGCTCCAGCGCGCGAATCTGGTCGCGGTACTCAGCAGCTTGCTCATACGCTTCCTTCGCGACGGCGTCTTTCAGCGCCGCGCGCAGCACGGCGATCTCGTGCTTCGTCTCGAGGCGACCGCCCGTGCGGTGCGGAATCTTGCCGCTGTGGACGCTCGACCCGTGCACGCGCCGCAAAAGAGGCTCGAGCTGCGCACGGAACGTATCATAGCAGACGCTGCAACCGATCTTCCCCGTCTGCTGGAAGTCGCGGTAGCTCATGCCGCAGTTCGGGCAGACGAGCTCCGGCCCCGCAGGCGCTTCCTCGCGCGCCTGACGCGGCGGCGTGCTGAACACGCCCTTGAGGAAATCGTTGACGGACATCGGCTGCGCATTTCCGCCGAGCATCGTGCTGCCGTACTTCTGCGCGCAATCTTCGCAGAGATTTTTTTCGACGCGTCCATTCGGGCCAATCTGCACGATATGGACGACGGCCTCCTTCTTCCCGCAATCATCACAAAGCATGGTATCTTCCTCCCTCACCGGGTTGGCTTCCAAACTGTGCCTCCCCCTCTGGGGGAGGTGGCCCCGAAGGGGTCGGAGAGGGTCACGCCTGACGTTGATTCTCTATCCTATAGAATCATGAATCGTGGAACTACGTGACCCTCTGCAGCAAGCTGCATAAGCGACCGCATCGACGCTAAAGCGTCGTGCGTCTGCTTATCCGCCTCGCATTCGCTCGGCACCTCCCATGGGGGGGAGGCTTTTCTACTCCTATTATACTACAAATCCTACGAAAATTTTTCCAATGTCGTCAGCATCCCCTGGATCATCTGCACTTTTTCCTCCGTCTCCATCGTCGTCGAGTGGAACAGCCCCGTCGCGACCTGCATCGCGAGCGACGCCTCGCGCGGCGTGATCAGCTCGTGCTGCTGGAGATAGTGGAACATGCTCTCGACTTCGCCATACGTCGTGTCGCCTGTGATCTTGCCGCGCATGTCCTCGTAGATCATATTCTTGACCTGTGCGCGATCCGGCACCTGCACGATGCGGATGAAGCCGCCGAGCCCGCGCCGCGACTCGACGACGAAGCCCTTATCCTGCGTGAACCGCGTCGACAGCACATAGCTGATCTGCGACGGCGCGCACGAAATCTTGTCCGCGATATCCGTCCGCCGGAGCTCGACCTTGCCATCCTGCTGCTGCGCGAGCTGCTGCCGGATGTACGCTTCAATCAAATCTGCAATGTTGCTCATCGTTCTCACCTTCATGCAACGTTATTGACTATTTGACCTTTAGATACTCCCATTATAGGGAGTTCCGGCGCAAATTGCAAGTAGGCGCGCGGAAAAACGGATAAAATTCGGGAACTGCGCGTCAGGTGAACTGCTCCACAGCATCGAGCGCGGCACGGATCGTATCGTCCATGTCGTAATACTTGTATTCTGCGAGGCGGCCGCCGAAATGGACGTGCGGCTCGCTTTCGGCCAGCGCACGATATTTTTCATAAAGCGCCGAGTTCTCCGCGTCATTGACAGGATAGTACGCCTCTTCGCCCGGCTTCCAGTCCGCCGGATACTCGCGCGTGACGTACGTCACGGGCTGCGTGCCAAACTCGAAATGCTTGTGCTCGATCGTGCGCGTGAACGGCACGGAGCGCAGCGTGTAATTCATGACCGCGACGCCCTGGTGATTTTCTTCCTCGAAGCGCTCCGTCTCGAAGCGCAGACCGCGATACGCGAGCGGGCCGAACTTGTAGTCATAATACGCATCAATCGCACCCGTGTAAATGATGTCCTTTGCGACGTTTGCAAAGTCCTCACGCGACGCATTGTAATCGACATCCGTCCGCACTTCGATGCTGCCCGCGAGTTTCGTGTCATCGAGCAATTTCTCAATCAGCACATTGTACCCGCCCTCGGGGATGCCCTGGTAGCGGTCATTGAAATAATTGTTGTCGAATGTAAAGCGCACGGGCAAGCGGCGGATGATGAAAGCCGGGAGTTCCGTGCAGCTGCGGCCCCATTGCTTTTCCGTGTAGCCCTTGATGAGCTTCTCGTAAATGTCGCGGCCGACGAGCGAAATCGCCTGCTCTTCCAAATTTTTCGGCTCGCCTACGATTTCTTTGCGCTGCTCGTCAATGATCTTGCGCGCTTCGGCTGGCGTGACGATGTCCCAGAGCTCGCGGAACGTGTTCATATTGAACGGCAGATTGTAAAGATGCCCCATGTAATTCGCGACCGGCGAATTCACGTAATTGTTGAACGTCACGAAGCCATTGACATACTGCCAGACTTCTGTGTCCGACGTATGGAAAATATGCGCGCCATAGCGATGGATGCGGATGCCCTCGCGCTCTTCGCAATACACATTGCCGCCGACATGCGCGCGCCGTTCGAGCACGAGGCAGCGCTTCCCGCGCTTTGCCAGCTCATGCGCCATAACGCAGCCATAGAGGCCGCTGCCGACAATCAGAAAATCAAAACTATTTTGCTGCAAAATAAAGCTCCTCCTTCAGAATCCCCTGACTCTTCCATATGCAGGACAGATCCTCAATGGGATGCGCCTGTCCCCCTGTTTTCAGTATACCACAATTTCAAGGTTTCGATGTGCCGATGGGAATTCATCCTTTGTCAATGGAATGAATGATGATATCCGTGATGACCTTCGTCCAGTTGATGCCGCCATTCGAGCCGCCCTGGCCGCCGCGCTGGTCTTGCGGTGGCTCCTGCTGCTGCGGTTGCTGTTGCTGCTGCTCCCGTTGTTTTTCACGGTTCGCCGCCTGGCGCGCCTTGATGAGGTCGTCGCGGATGGCTTCGTCCTGCCGCCCGCTCGCCGCATACGCCGCTTCGAGCTCCGCGATGGCATCATCGTAGCGATGCCAATCGTAGTAGATGAGGCCGCGATACTGTTTCGAGCGCCAGACGGGATACGTGTCATCGTGCGGCGTGCGCTCGGCTGCGTTGAAGTCGTCGAGCGCTTCGCTCATGCGGTTCATGCCGTAATACGCACGACCGCGCAGGTAATGCGCATAAGCGAGCGGATTCCCCGACGCGTCACGGTCGTCGATGATGGGGCCGACCGTCTGGATCGCTTTCGGAAACGCGCCGCGCTGGATTTCTTGCACGGCCTCGTCGAAAATTTTCGTCTGGTCGTAGCTCGCTTCGAGCTGCGTGCCGATTTTTTCTTTCTCTTTGCCTTGCGCCTTCTCGTATTTTTCGAGGAGCTCTTCATTCTGCTTTTTCAGCGCATCGCGCTCCTGCTGGAGTTTTTCAATCTCCGTCTTCTTGTTCATCATCTCTTGCAGATGAATCGTGTCCGTGTCGACCTCCGCCGTGATATTCACGGTGTACTTCAGCGTCGCACCCTTGAGCTCGGGGATGGCCTCTTCCTTCGTGACCTTCAGCACCGCACCGGAAATCGTGCGCACTTCGTCCTCCGTGAGCACCATGTTCTGCGTCTTCGAATAGCTCTCGACGTAGACGCCGGCCTGCTCGACCGCCGCGCGCATCGCTTCCTGGCGCGCCGCGTCGCGCGCGATCTTCGGCGAGTCGTTGTCGCCCATGACATAGACGCCTGTCGCCTCGATCGTCTGCACCGTCGCCTCTGCGATGCCCCCCGCGAGCAGCGAAACGCCAACCGCGAACAAAAGCGCCAGCCTCCGTGCCGCTTTCCAAAATCCTTTCATCATCACGCACCTCGATTCGTTCTTCTTTCATTATAACCACGACAAGCGGGAAACTCCATGGACGTTTCATAAAAAAATTTTGCAGATGCACGAAAAAAAGTGTTGACAAGACGTCTCCTAGCAAGTATACTATCACTTGTCAGTTGCGACGGACACGCCGCAGCAAAACAAATTGCTGATTTAGCTCAGTTGGTAGAGCGGCTCATTCGTAATGAGCAGGTCGTAGGTTCAAGTCCTATAATCAGCTCCATATCTTGCTGATTTAGCTCAGTTGGTAGAGCGGCTCATTCGTAATGAGCAGGTCGTAGGTTCAAGTCCTATAATCAGCTCCATTGGA
>Ga0256404_1002807_pt1 | contig 37305 bp, 37 predicted proteins | sample RumenRJG_01DNA_FD_185990 | JGI IMG/M metagenome (GOLD analysis project Ga0256404, IMG submission 185990) | Bovine rumen microbial communities from Lethbridge, Alberta, Canada - RJG_01 | ecosystem: Host-associated > Mammals > Digestive system > Stomach > Rumen | place: Canada: Alberta | collected...
TGTTTTTGAAGAACTCTTAAGAAGAGAAAACTGGACTGAATATACGGAACATCTAACGGATAAGTGTTCAATGCCACTTTTAAGAGCATACAAAAATAAATCGGAATATCTTGCAATTATACGTAATAACAACTCTGCAGGATATGCTATATATTGCACAAACGAAATATTCTTTCGCCTACTCGAAAAAAATATTTTAATTTTCTTTAGTAATTCTGAATCTGATTTATCATCTTTGAGTTATATGTTAATAGCTTCTGAGTCAGAAGTTGAAACAATAAAGAAAAAACATCGCATGAATCTGTTTTCAAATCCTACAGCAGAAGAAAAATATTATGAATTAGATGACGGTAGATATATGATTGTTTTTAATGATGGAGTTGCCGAAGTTTTCATGAACATAAAAGATATGAAAATTATGGATGATATTACTGGATAGATTATATTCCAGGCGCACCAGAGTTCAAGTTTTCTTTGATGATTTGCCTTGTATGATGGAAAAGATTTTTATAAGGCAATACTTATTTTCCTCCACCCCACATCTAGCGTCCCTGCTCTACCGCGAACCCACCCTGCTTATGCACATCAATGGCAATTTGCGGGAATAAAAAAATATGATGCGCAGATGGCCTAACAGGTTTTGAAAACTTCCTTTTGCAAATAAATGCACGGCAGGGATTGGAGGGGCGGCGTAGCCGTTGCCTTTAGGCAATGGAGCGTTAGCGGAACCCCGGAAAGCCCCTTAAAGATGGCCTACTTGCCATTTTTTTGCTAGGACTTTACAAGGCCCTTCGAGAGCCTCAGGGACCGGACTTTGGGAGCCATCCGTGGCGCTATTGTTTTTTAAAAATGGCAAGCTTTTCTTTTAAGACGCAGAAGTTTTGCAGGAAAAAGTGCCGCAAGAAAGAAAAAGAGAAAAATTATTCCTGCGAAGTTTTTAGGCTGTCGATTGTAAATTCAATTAACAGGCGGCTGTCTTCCAGGCTTTGCTCTCCGTATACAGAAATTTTAAAGAGGGCGCTTTCTATAAGGCTGAACAGAAGGGCATCTATTTCTTTTACCGGAAGGTTTCTTATGAGGCCTTTTTTTTGTCCGCGGAGTATTACCGTTGTAAGCAAGTGTTCAAGGCGTATTACCCTGCGCTTAACCCTTTCCCTGGGGTTGCCTTCGCTTTTTTTTAGCTGCAAGAGGTAGTCCAGGAGTACGTGGAAAAGACGGGCGTTTTTTTCGCATTCAGCACAAATTAGGCTAAAGATTTTTTTTAGGCAGTCTATTTCATTAAGGCTTTCGTCCGCCATTATCTTTAGTATGCTTTTTTCTATGCCGCCGGTAAGCTGCTTTATGCTCCACAGGAATATTTCGCGCTTGTTCTTAAAGTAGATGTAAAGCGTGGTTCTTGTGATTGCGCAACGGTCAGCTATTTTTTGGAAGGTTACGTCTTCGTAGCCTTCTTCTATAAAAAGTTCCAGCGATTTTTCGAGTATTTCTTTTTTTCTTTTTTCGTGTTCAACAAGGACAGCCATTTTTTTTCCTTATGCGTTGTAGACGTAAAGCGTTGTGTCCAGGTTTCCAGCCTTTAAATTTTTCTGCTGGTCTGCATAGCGGCCTATGCATTTCTGGAAGCTTTTCTGGCTTGTGATTACGCCTATCTGCCAGCCGGGGAAGTCTGTAAAGAGGGATGCCATGTCTTGGTAAAGGGTTTCTGCCTGTGACTGGTCTCCGAGTCTTTCGCCGTAAGGTGGGTTGCAGAGGATAAGGCCTGTTTCAAAGGGGGCTTTTAAGTCTGCAAAGGAGCTTCTGATGAATTCCGGTCTTGGTATGCGGGCGTCGCTTCCTATAAGCTGCAAGGCCCTTCCAGCCGTAACGCATGCGTGTTCTGCATTCAGTGCGGAACGTTGGACTGCATCACCGTCTATGTCGCTGCCTGTTATTCTGCATTCAACATCCGTGCGGATTTTTGCGGCTTCTTCTTTTTTTATTTCAAGCACGCGGTTTGGGTCGTAAAAGGAAAGGTGTTCGTATGCAAAGTGCCTTCCAAGTCCGGGTGCAACGTTGTGGGCGTAGAGTGCTGCTTCTATGGCAATTGTTCCGCTTCCACAGAATGGGTCGTGGAGCGGGGTTTTCCTTCGCCACATAAGTTCCTGCAAAAGAACTGCGGCTGTTGTTTCGCGCAAGGGGGCTGTTCCACCGTCTGTGCGGTAGCCTCTTTTGTGCAGGGGGTCTCCGCTTGTGTCCAGCATTATGCGGACTATGTCTTCGTCTATGTAAACGCGTACGTCGCATTTTTCGCCGCTTTCGGGCATGGTTGTGATTCCCCAGACTTCGCCAAGCTTTTTGTAGATTGCCTTTTGAATCATGGACTGAACGGTGTGCTCGCTTTCTATGCGGCTTTTGTAGGCACGGACCTTGTCCACTACTACGCGGGAATCCTTACGCAAAAAATCCTGCCATGGAGCCTGGTAGCATCCTGCAAACAAGGAGTCAAAATTGTCTGCCTTGTACTTTGCCATCTGAATGTAAACGCGGTCTGCGGTGCGCAAGCAGAAATTTGCCTTGTAAACCGCATCAAAACTGCTTGAGCCGTCGGTAAAGAAAACACGGCCTGGGGCATTTGATTCAAGCTTAAAGCCCAAGTGTTTGAGTTCATTTCCAAGAATACGTTCCGCGCCCACAGCGCAAAGTGAAGCATAAGTGTTCATGTTGACATTTTAGCATATTTTGTCACGATGGGCAAGGGTTGGGGATTCCAGTTTTTAATTGAATTCTGCGGTACTTGCACTTGGATCAATTTGGGCTTTCTGCTGCCTCTTATGCCTTGTGGGTGGCGCTTGCGGGGTTCCGTTCCCATATATGTAAACAAATAGCGCCATGGAGGGCGCGTCAATACGTTAGCAATCAAAACAAGTGAGTTTTCCATCGGAAAACTCATGGTTAAAAATTGCATGGATGCAATTTTTAACCAACCGCCCCTCCAGTGCCTGCCGTGCTTTTATTCGCGCGGAAGGGTTGAATACCCCGCCCCTTGGGGCGGAATAAGGGTATTCAATCCTGACTGCAATACCTTTTAAGAACAACGCACACCTCGTTGGTTCGCGTAAGGATGTTTTGATACAGGGGGATTCGTTTTATGAGGAACTCATACCCCGTAGCTTGCTGCGGGGTGCGTTGATTTGCTACTTTTGTTTTTCCTAGAATCCTAGCTTTGTCTTAACTTTGGACTTGAATTGGCTAAGGGCATCTTGTTTGGACTTTTCTCCCATAACATAGTCATAGACAGCTTCGTGCCAAAGTTCTTCTATGGCCTGGTCTGTGCTTTGGGTTAGGCTTCCGTTTATGCCCTTTGCTATTTTGCAGAATTCTTTGTAGTGGTTTTGGCCATTAAGGAAGCTTTCGGAATATTCGTCTTTTATGGCATCCTGTGTGTGCAAGTTGCAAAGAGTATCGCCTGTTTTTTGTGCATAGCCTTTACAGAACTTGTCATCAGAAACGAGGTATTTTATCATCTCCTTAGCGGCCTTTGGATTCTTTGTTCCCTTGTAAGCTGCAAGCCATGTGCCTCCCCAGTAGTATTTTGCGGGACCCTGGCACATTGCCCAGTCACCAGAAGTTTCCCAAGTGTTTGTCTTAAGAACATAGTGGAGCCCCCATGTTGGGAGAAAGTAGCAGAATACCTTTATGTTTTCTCCGCGTTCATCCCTAAGACAATCCTTCATTCCGGCAAACCAGCCTTCTGACCACTGGCCTACCTTTCCGTCATACCCCTTGTCGTGCATAACCTTGCACATTTCCATGTAGTCTTCCATGGCGGGGTCAATGACGAGCTTTCCGTTTGCAACCCAGGGATTCTTGCGGGAAGCCTTGTAGGCAAGAAACAAGTCTGCCGTTGAGGATACAGTCTTTACGCTTCCGTTGGATCTTTTGTCGATTAATTCTGTAAGCTGGCGGAACTTTGTAAAGTCGGACATGTATTTTTGAACTTCTACAGGATCGTCTGTGCCAAGAATCTGCTTGGCAATGCTTCTGCGGTAGAATACTGCACCGGGACATATCTGCCATGCCATACCGTAGACGTGACCCTTGTATGTACCAACCTGCATGGGGTATTCGGCCATCTTGTCCTTGATTTCTGCATAAACATCATCGAGAGGGAGCAAGAACTTAGAGCCTTCTTCGATGTACTTGCGCACAAAAAAGCTTTCCAAGGCAAAAACATCCGGGCATTCACGGCCAGAAGAAAAAGCAGCGTCCAGCTTATTGGGGAACTGGTCTGCTGGTGTAAGAGTGTATTCAACCGTCATGTTGGGGTGGCTTCTTTTGTAACCGAAGTTCTCATCATTAATCATGCTTTCTACTTCATCTGTAAATGACCATACAAGAAGATTTTTGTTTGTGCCAGCTTTTGTCGCGCCTTTGGAATTTGTTTTTGAAGTAGCGGATATTTTTGCCATGTATTCCTTTAGGTAGCTGCCGCGCTTAAAAGTAAGGAAGTCTTTGCCATCTTTTAAAATCAGTGTATCACCATTGGGAAGGGTATAAGGAACTGAGTTCCTGGGTATCGTTTCCCATTTGCCGGTCTCAAAATTGTATTCTTCGTAAAGAAAAAAACTAATTTCATCAGAAGGTGATTCGGAAGTGGTTCTGTAAATTCCGCGCATCAAGGTTCTGGTTGAAAGGTTAAATATGGTTATTTCTCCATTATCAAAGGAGAAGATAATATCGTCGTTACAGAGCCATTCTCCGTTCAAAGCCGGATCAGCTTTTTTCTTTCCGATTGTATCTGCTGTAGCACAGACAGCCGTTAGCATAAGAATCAGAGCAAGAGTTGCCGCAATTCGTATTGTCTTGTTTGCAATTTTTGTGAACATAAAAATTCCCCGCTAGTATTTTTTTTAGATTATACCAGCGGGAAATAATGGGGTCAATGTGTGCGAATTAGTGTAACGAATATAAAATAACTGGTCATTCCGAACGCTACGCCACTTTGCTCGCACCTGCTACAAAGTGTGTTTCGGAATCTGTAAATGTTGGCGGTTGTATGGCGGGACAGACCCTGAAACGAGTTCAGGGTGACGATTTCTTTGTCATGTGGACTTTTTTTGCCAGGTGACGGTTTCTTTGTCATGTGGACGTTTTTTTTTTGCCAGGTGACGATTTCTTTGTCATGTGGACGGTTTTTGCCAAGGTGCCGGTTGTTTGCCAGAGTGACTGTTTCTTTTTTTCCTGCCCCTGCCTTTGCTTTTGAACCGTTGATTTACGCCTTGTTCCAAGTGATTCTGAATCCAGCCGTCTTGAACTGGCGGGATGCAAAGTTCAGTTCCTTGTTGGTGCATTTTCCAGCTCTGGCTGCATCAAAGTAGCTTCCTCCGCGCAAGTACCTGCTTGTGTCATCGCGAACACTCCAGACCCATTCAAATACGTTGCCGGACATGTCGTAGATTCCAAAACCGTTTGGCTGTAGCTGGGCAACTTCGTGAAGCTGACCACCGCTGTTGCAGTCTGTCCATGCCACGCTGTCCAAGTCTTCGCTTCCGGAATATGTAAAATTCTCACCGCCCTTTATGGCAACATCCCATTCTTCCATTGTAGGAATCCTAAAACCGTCGGCCTCTTGGTTGAATTCAATTTCGCCTTCAATGATTTTGTTCTGGTGGGGAGTGTAGCCCCAGTCATCGGGGTTGCTGCTTCCGTTTACCTTGTAGCAGGGTGTCTTTCCCAGCAAAGCGCTTAGCCTGTTGCAGAATACAAGCGAATCGTACCAGCTTACGGATTCAACCGGAAAGTTTGCGCCCTTTGTCTGCGATGGGTTTTCGCCCATAACTGCTTCGTAGAATTCCTGTGTCACTTCCGTTTTTGCAATGCAGAAATTGTTGTCTGGAACGGAAACTACGCCAAGAGAAACCCCATTGTCCAAAGTGATTTTTGGCGAAGATTTTCCGCAAGAAGAAAATGCGACTGCCGCTGCCAAAAAGGAAACTGCCATTTTTACCATTGCTTTGATTCTCATAAAATCCTCCTTGTTGATTATGTGCCTTTTGCTATCTTAACTTTACCACGGCTGCAAAAAAGCGCAACGGACAAAAATGACATTGATTATGTCGATATTGATATTTTAGTCAAAAATATTTGCAATTATGCCACTTTTACAATAGAATATTGATATGAAAGAATTCAAGCACGAGAACATCCTCCACGAGAGGCACTTTGACCTACAGTTTTCAATCCGCTTTGAAGTGGTTGATGACGTAAATTTTTATTCACCCTTTCACTGGCACAACCACATAGAAATCCTTTACGTGCTTGAAGGAAAAATTGATTTTAAAATTGAACAGAGAAAGTATGTCTTGGGCGACGGAGACATGATAATCATCAATTCGGAAGTAATCCATTCGTCAAAGCTCTGCGGCCATGCAAGGTATATTCTTCTTCAAGTTCCTCTTAGCGCTTTTGAGGGAGTTTATGAAGAAATAGAAAACGTGGTGCTAAAGGAAAGACCCACTTCCCTGGAAGCGGAAAAACTTTTTGCCTACCTTTCCAAGATGCTAAAATCCGTGGACGACAAGCGCAAGGAAAACAGGATAAAATTTGTTTCTCTCCTCTATGATTTTTTCTACCAGCTTCTAACGCTTTATAAAGTTGAACAAAAAAAATCCGGGGCAACATCCTATTATGGAATCAACCGCATTTCGCCGGTAATGGCTTATGTTGAAAAAGAATTCCGCAACAAGATAAGCCTTGGCGATGCGGCAGACATTCTTAACGTAACGCCAGAACACATGTGCCGCCTCTTTAAGAAATATACGGACATGACTTTTAACGAATACCTTATGTCCCTCCGCATTTCCGCCTTTTACCAGATGCTGCAAAATAGCGACCAGAAGATTTCTGTAATCATGGATGAATGTGGGCTTACAAACTACAAGGTCTTTATCCGCGAATTTAAAAAGACCTTCGGCAAGACCCCGGAACAGGTTCGTGAGGAAAGAAGAAAAAGTTCCCTGTAAACTTACCTCCCTGTAAACCTACTGGGCAATACCGCGCATTTCTTCCAGGTTTGCATAACCGTGGCTCTTCATAAAGGCTTTTAGTCCGCAAAGAATTTCCTTGGCTACGTTGGGGTTTGCAAAGATGGCACTTCCAATTTGAACCGCATGCGCACCAGCCATAATGAATTCAACCGCATCATGCCAAGTTGCAATTCCACCAATGCCAACAACTGGAACCCTTTTTTCAACCGGCAGTTTGTTCATCTCCTGCACAACATCGTAGACCATGCGCAGGGCAATTGGTCTTACAGCCGGGCCACACAAACCGGCTCGCACATTCTTAAAGAAAGGCCTTCCCTTATCCACGTCTATTGCCATTGACTGAATGGTGTTTATAAGGCTAAGGGCATCTGCACCTGCTTCCACACAGGCCATTGCAACAGCCCGCAAGTCAGGGGCATTTGGAGAAAGCTTTACCATAAGGGGCTTTTTTACAACCGCACGGACTGCGCTAACACATTCAAATGCGGCCTTTGGATCTGTTCCCCATGCCATACCGCCAGCCTTTACGTTGGGGCAGCTTATGTTAAGCTCTATCATTGGAACAGCACATTCTTCTGCGATCTTTGCGGCTTCTACATAAGACTCTATGCTTCCGCCTGCAAGGTTTAAAATGGCAACTGGCTTAAGCTTTAGCATTTGTGGAATAATTTCTTTTGTAACAAAACGGATGCCTGGATTCTGTAAGCCTATGGAGTTGATGTCGCCGGAAGGAACTTCTATGCAGCGCTCACCTTCGTTACCCTGGCGTTCCTCCAGAGTTGTTCCTTTTGAACAGATTGCGCCCCAGTCGTTTACGTCTGCAAAGCCACGGAAATTCTGTCCAAAACCGAATGTTCCTGCAGCGGCAAAAAGCGGGTTTTCAAAGTGGATTCCGCACATGTCCACGCTCAAATCCACTTCCTGATTTTCTGCAAGGGGAGCTCTTTTTGGACAAGGCGCTTCAAACTGAATTATGTTCGAATCAAAAACAGGTCCGTCTTTGCAAACACGTAGACTTCCCTGAGTCGTGCTTATTGTACAGCCAAGGCAGGCACCCGCTCCGCAAAGCATTCTGTGCTCCATGCTAAGAAAGGCCTTTATTCCGCATTCACTTGCAACCTTCTGAACGTAGACAAGCATTGGTGTTGGCCCGCAGGCATAAATTGCCTTGTAGCCACATTCCTTTATCTTTTGGGCAGTCAGGGCAGTTGGCAGCATTCCCTTTATTCCAACGGAACCGTCGTCCGTAGTGATTATTGTGTTACCATTTACGTATTCCAAACCGTAAGTTCCGCTCTTAAAGCAGGCGTAAAAGTCGTAGCTTGTGGCAGGCAAAGATGATGCAAAATTTGCAACAGGCGCAACACCTATTCCTCCGCCAACAATACAAATCTCCCGCTTGGCAGAAGGTGCGGCAGAAGAGGCTGAATCCTTTAATTCCGGCGTAAGGGCAAATTCATTTCCAAGTGGCCCCTGAACCAAAAACTCGTCACCGACATTCAGGCTGCAAAGTTCTTTTGTGCCTTCGCCCTTTTGCAGAATAAGGAACTGTAGCCGCAGCATCCTCTTACCGGAAGCAGAATCCGCAAATTCTTCTGAATGGTAAACGCTGATTGGTCTTTTAAAATAACCATTGCTGGTCTTTGTGCGTATCATGTAAAACTGGCCGGGCCTTGGGCAAATCTGACTTGGCCGTTCAAATTCATAAACTGCCTGCAAAAGAAACACGTCCCTTTGCCCCGCCACATTTTCTATGCGCTCAACTTTTGCGCTTCCGTTAAATAAAATTCCATTGCCGTCTTTGTCTATCTGAGCCTGGTCTACCATGATTGCACCTCTATGGCTAATATAATAAATTAACCGCGATTTTGCAATTGAGTGGTTTTGCTATTTGTCTTCTTCTTGCGGCAGTCTTTTTTGCTAAGGGCTTTCCGGGGTTCCGCCTTTCGGCTCCATTGCTACATGGGTCGGCCCTTCGACTACGCTCAGGGACCTCGCCCTGTAGCAACGGCTACGCCGCCCCTACAATCCCGGCCGTGCTTGCATTTGAATAGTTCTATAAATCGTTTTCAAGAATTTCGTCCAGCATTTTTATTAGTGAACGGTATTCTGCATCGTAAAAAAATTCATCATCAGTAATTTCGTCTTCCCGTTTTAAAAGCTCAATCAAAAGCATTTTTAGTTCCCTGTTCATATTTTTGCATCTCCTTAACTGTGGGTATATTTGTAGTGAGACTTATCTAGCTTTTCCAGCGTAGACTTTGCCTGTTTTACAAAGCGGTTGTAGTCATGCTCGGTAAAGCTGATTTGATCTATTTTACAGATGCACTCTGTTATTTTCTGGGAAAATTCTTGGCGTTTTACTATATCAAGAATTTCATAAGGATTCGGATTTAAGCCATCAAGTAGACTTACAAGCCTATTGTAATCAATTTCTATATCCGTTGGCTTTATTATTTTTTGTCCCTGTAAAGTAGAAATGGGAATTCTTTTGGGCTCATTGCAAATCTTGGAGTCCATAACTACTGCGCTGTCGCCGTCTGCTTTTAAATAAACGACCCAGTGTTTCTTTTCTATGCAGACAAGGGATTTGTAAGGCAAATCTTCAAGGGAAGTAAAATCCTCCATCTTTAGCTTAATGTGCTTTCCCACGTTCCAGGTTTCATCGTTCTGCGGCTTAAGCTCATGCTCTGCAAAAAAATCATAAAGTTCTTCTATTTTTTTCTCGTAGAACAAAATTTTTTTTCTGTAAAGGCTTTCCTCTAGCTTTGCATTGTTTTCCGTAAGGTGCATAAAGGCAGTGTAAATGGTATAGAAAGTTTCCTTGTGCTTAAAGGGAAAACAACCTGTTATGAATGCCCAAACCGTAAGGACTTTTAGTTCGAACAATATTTTTTCTTCAGGCGATTTTTCTTCCATATCCTCGTTAGGTTTGAGCCATGGAAAAAATCTTGGGCTTAGTTTTTCGCTGTTTATAAGCGCAAAGAAGATGATGTCGCCTTTTCCTTGACAGAACCATTTCGTTGGCAGATCGACATATTGATCGTAAATTTTCATCTAAACCTCTAAAAATTTTATAAGTCATGCTAAGTGATTTGTCAAGTTTTTATGTATTATCTAGAAAGGGGAAGACCAAGGAGCCTAGCCCCGGGCGTAGGGGCCCGCGCAAGCGGGTTGCCAAGGGGGCCCTGACCCCGGCAATGGAGGCGGAAGCCGGAACCCCGAAGCACGGGATTCACCGGGCATTTTTTGCCGTGTAGCGGCAAAAACAGTTTAAAATGGCCTGTGCTCCAAGAAAGAATTTAAAAGACAAATTTTTATAAGGAAGTAAAATTCTTTGCCGTTAGCTTAATGCGCTTTCCTGTCTTTTAGCTTGCGGTTTATTTTTTTTGCTTCGCTAAAATCAACAAGGTAGGTAATAAAATACACTCCAAAAAATACAAAGAGGAATATGGCTTCCATTTTTGCGAAAGATGCCACTTCTTTTTTAATCCAGCCAAGATTCAGGCCTATAAAAAACAGGACCGCATTCAGGATTAGGGCGTAAATAAGAAAAGAGAAAAAGGTTTGTTTTCTGGACATGTCCCTTTTTATAAAAAGCAGGCCGTATGCCAGTCCAGAAATAATTCCAATCAGTAGAACTCCGGCAACACTTTTTGCGTCCCAGTCCGAATGTGCAATCACAGTCTCAACAAGAAAAATAAGGCTGATGACGCGGGTGCAGATGTTTACCATTAAGCTAATTATTTCGCTTCTGTTTTCTGAATTTTTCATAAGCCAAGCAGCTCCTTTAATCTCTGCAAATAGTTTCTGGAAATTACAACCTTGTATCCGTTCTGGAGGAAAGCTTCAAATCTTCCGCCAAAAATTGGTGTAAGGTTGTCAATTTTGTCCAGGTTTACAATTACGCTTTTGTTTGCCCTAAAAAATGTGCCGGAAGGAAGTTCCTCTTCCAGCTGGTAGAGTTTTGACTTTGTTTCGTAAACGCAGTCATTGGTGTAGGCAAAAACGCTTTCGTCTACGGATTCAAAGTAGAGGATTTCTTTTTGATCCACAAATACAATTTTTGAGTCCTTGTAAAAATTCATCTTGCCCTTGCCGGCCTTAAGCAGGTTTAAAAGCTTTGTGAGGTTTTCGTCTATATAATCACACTTTAGGATTACTTCATCTTCCTCATCGGATGATTTTTTTTCAAGAATTGTTATTTTCATTACTTTGCAAGACCTCGATTTATTCTAGCACTTTTTTTGATTTTTGTAAGGCAACTTTTGCCAATGTGGTCTTTCCGCATTTTTGGTAGCAGTCGCAAGCCATGGCATAGCAGTAGGCTTTAAACTCTGCGTCATCGGTTAAGGATGCAAGACGGAAAAAATCTTCTGCACCGCTTTCCGACTTTGCAAAGATCTGCTCCGGAACAGAAGCGCTAACGCTTGCCCTGTTCAAAAGCACTTCAACTTCGCCCTCTTTTCCGCGCGCAAGTTTTGCCGCTTTGTCAAGGTAGGTGTAGGATTGGTTTACAAGGATTACCGCCTGAACAACAGAAGAGTTTCCGCCTTTTTTGGCAAGGTTTGAGCCGTAGTTTGCAAGGCTAACAAAATCGTTTGGGTTTTCATCAATTTTATTTTTGTAAAAGTCAAGGTTTTCTTCTATTGAATTGCTGTCAAAGTCAATTTCCATGGCCTCTGCAAAGATTTCTTTCATTTGATTTATGTAGGATGCATCTTCGCTTGTAGAATTTTTGTCTTCCGCCTTGCATTCCATGTCAACTTCCAAGGGGCAATCATTCATTTCTAAAGAAAGGGGCTTCCCGTTCAGGACAAGGTAGAACCAGATCTTTTTTGCGCCAAGAATTCTTTGTAAGCCTTGGTCTTTTAGCGGGATGCGTATTTTTATCTGATTTTCTTTTTTCAAAATTATAAGCTGGGGCTTGCAGACAAAATTGTTTTTCGAGTCATAAATTTTTCCTTGTCCTTCAGAATATTCAACTGCGTAATTCCAAAGGTGATTTTTGTAATTTTCTATGTTGTCAAAATTAATGTAAATGGCAAAACTTTCTAATGCTTCCGAATTATTTTTATATTCAAGCACAAGCTGCCAGTATTCGGGATTGTCTACCCACTTTGCATTTGTTACAGGCTTAAAAACCGTATAGCGGGTGTAGTCAAGCGTGTCGTTTTCTCCGGTTGCTTCTATAAAATCTGCGGCAAGTTCTCCTCCGGTAAAAGAGGGGTGAATTCGAATGAACTTTCCCAAAAGATTGTCGAGCTGGGAATCAAAGAAGAAAAAGATGCTTACTCCAAAGAGGCATGCAAAGGCTGCGTTTAGCGTCAGAATTTTCTTAATCATTTAGAAGGCCCCCTTAATTGCTTTAAAAATAATGCCAAGGCTTTGGTCTACAAAACCGGAAGACATAATCACTGCAAAGCTGAATGCCGCAAAGCGGAAAAGTTCTGAAGGTTCTAAAAGTTCCTGAATGGTTTGACCCAGACTTGTTTTTGGCATTTTTCTTTTGCCGCATCCGCATTTTTCTTTGTTTGAATTAAAGCGGAATTCATAGCGGATTGCTTTTTGTGGGCAGGCGTTTATGCACTCACCGCATTTAGCGCAAGTTATTTCTGGCTGACCCTTCTTTTCTTGAAGGGTCAAAATATCTATTGCGCCAAAGGGGCATGAATTTGCGCATTTTAAGCAGCCGGTACATTTTTGGCTGTCTATCTTTATTTTGAACAGGCTAAAGCGGTCTGTTAGTGATGCAAAGGCACCAAATGGACATAGGATGCTACATTGGGTTCTGCGCTTGGTAAGAATTGGAAGTACAACAACAAGCGCAAGGAATAAGCCTATGAACATTACGCCCGCAATCAGGCTGGGAATTGAATTCATTGGAAAGAATTCTGTCGTAAGCTTAAAGGGGCAGAACCATTCGCAGTAGACGCATGCAAATTGGCATAGCGATGCAAGTATTATAAAAAAGAAAAATCCAAAATGAATTTCCCTCATCTCCTTGTTTTTGGGAATAAGGTTTAAGCGTCGTTTTTTTGCTACATGGGAAAAGCCCTCTTCCCAGCCGCCGTAAAAGCAGATCCAGCTGCACCAGCCCCTTCCAACCGTAAGTGTAACCGCAAGCCAGATGCAAATCATGCTGGAAACTGCCGCATACATTCCGGAAACGCGTGCCGGAAAAATTATGGACTTTGTTATTAAAAATGGAACTAAGACTTGCGGGATTGCAATGTGGCAAAAGGGAAGCTCCGAATTGTTCATGGCTTGGCTTGTTATTGCCATGCTTCCGCGCTCTGCATACAGGTCAGAAATAAAAGCGATGCAAAATCCAATTGCAAATACTGTCTGGAAAATTCTTCGGTAAACTACACCGCTTCCCATTTTTTTCCGCTCAGAAAAAGTCATCCTTGAATAGATAAAGATAAGAAAGACCGCATAGATTATGCTTGTTGGTGAAAAATTTTTTACTACTACGGTAAAGAAAAATATAATGCTGGACATTAGTCCGCATAAAATCAATCTGGAAATCATAAAAGCTCCCTAAAACTCAACCAAAGAAAAAAGGAATCAATCCTACCAAAATAAGAAAGTAAAGGCTAACGCAAAACTGGGTCACTCTGGAAATCATCTTTATAAAAGGCATCTTTTTTGCCACAAAGGGAATTCCCAAAAGCGGTATAAAAAAGGGCAGGGTTCCGATGTAAAAAAATATAAAGTAGAAAAATCCGTAAAGCCCCCTGCCTGCAAATACCGAGCGGAACATTGCTGTCCATAAAGGTGGGCAAATATGTAGGCCAACAGAAAGTCCTGTGGCAAGGGCTGTAACCCAGTCGTTTCCAAGGTGCCTAAGTTTTGGTGAATGGCATCCGTCCTTGCATCCCCAGGGGAATTTTACCCCAAGGGAATTAAGCAAAAGCGAAAGCCCGCAGAAGATATAGGCATAAAGTGAAAGCCGCCTTGAAAGGACTGGATTTGCGTACTCGTTTGCAAGCAAGCCCAAAGCCGCAAAAACTATCCCCAAGGCAAAGTACATTGCAAGCCTTCCGCAAAGAAAAGCCCCGGTAAGACCTGCATTCCTTTTGTGGGAGCTTTTTTCGCAGCCAAACAAAAAAGGAATAAGCACTGGGGCACAATACATAGTGCAGTATGTTCCTGTAGAAAGTCCAAGTAGAATTGCTTCCAGAACCATATAAATCTCCTCTTCTCTCGCTTTTAGAAGCTGGTTTTATTTTTCCGCTGCCACTTGCGGAATCATTTCTTTTGCTCTTGCCCCAAAGTCTGAATCCGGCGAACTTTTATAGGCAAGCTCAAAATATTTTTTTGCCAAGTCATCTTTTTTGGAATCAAGATAGAAATTTCCGCAGGCAAGATAAACCTCCGCTTTTACTTCCGGTTCAAAGTGGTCAACTATTTTAAGAAGGTAGTCAACGTCGTCACGGATGATTTTGTAACGCTTGACTGGTGAACCCCGGCTTACGTCTATTCCGTTTTCCAACCTAAGGATTCTTAGGTGAACATTCTTGCTTTCCATCTTTACGGCTTTGTCAATTAACTTGCTTCCTTTCTTTAGATTTGAATAGGCTTTCATTGGACTTTTGCTTGCGTACTGTCCGGCCTTTATTGTAAGGGCACTTCCGTAATATGCGCAGGCAAGGGCATTTTCTTTGATGAATGGTTCCAGGGTATTGATGCAGTTGTCAATAAGTGAGTCGGATTCATTTCCTTCTACAGTCCTTGAGCGGTTGTGGAATTCAATTCCCTTTGCAATTTGAGATTCTTTGTCCTGAGCAAAAGCTGGGGAACAAACCAAAAAACTTGCGGCAATAAGGACTGCCTTTAAACCAATGTGTTTCATAAATACCTCCATTCTTGTATGTTTGCAGAATAAAGCGGAAGCGGTGTGCTGGCAATATGATTTTTGCCAAGTTGCTTAAAATGAAGGTTATGATGATTTTTTTTGGGGGTAAAAAAGTCGGGGTTGCTTTTGAGCAATTTTATATTCAATTCGGCTTCTGGCATTTGACCGAATAGTGTGTTATACTTACTTATAATATATCTATGTATATGCACCGAAAAGTTTTGCATTGAGTATAGAGTAAAGGGCATACCGATAAAAACGGGGGTTTTAAATGAGAGCAAAAACTTTAGGATGTCTTGCGGCTGCATTTTGTCTTGCAATGATTTTTTCAGTTTTAGGCTGCTCAACTTTTGATGACCTTAGGAACGACCTTGCCGCAGTTCCATCATCTTCATCGCCGTCATCAGGCAAAACGACTACTACAACAAAGGATGGAAAGACAGTAACCACAACCGTATCAGATGACGGAAAGACCGTAAGCACGGTAATTGTAGAGGACATGTACAAGCGCAAGGATACAGACGAACCTAAGTACGTAACTTATTTTGCGCCAGGAAACATTGTCTATTCTGACGGTACCATGACTACAGAGTACTCCTTTGACAAATCAAAGACTCCGGTCGCAGTTATTTTTGATGCAAAAAACAGGCTTGGCGTTGCACTCACGATGACAAGTCTTGCATGGGCTGATGAAAATTCCGCGGGGTACAAAATGAATTTTAAGACCAGCAGCACTTCTGGAGCCGACAACTGGAATGTAATAAAGGCTGCCGATCCTGCCGGAACAAACACTCCTGAAAAATGCGCAAAAAATTATCCGGCCTTCAACTACTGTGTAAATTATTCGGCGCCAGGATACAAGAGCGGTTGGTATCTTCCTTCAACTGCTGAACTCAAGATGCTCATGTACTATAAGTATAATGTAGAAAATGCACTTAAAAGAATACCGGGTGCAGAGCTGATAAATCCAAGCGCTTCAAAAAATGCAGCTGATTATTATTGGTCTTCAACGCAGTGGGTGTTTAAGAGCAATGAAAATCTTGCAAATAATTATATAGCGGCAACAGCCTACAGCACCAACCTTTTTGCGAATGCAGACGATTCTACACACGGCACACCCAAAAGCTATATCTATAATTTTGTAAGACCCATACGTAAATTTTAGAGCCACGAACACCAAGAAGCCTAGCCCCGGGCGTAGGGGCCCGCGCAAGCGGGTTGCCAAGGGGGCCCTGACCCCGGCAATGGAGGCGAAAGCCGGAACCCCGAAGCACGGGAGACAAAAGGCATTTTTTGCCGTGTAGCGGCAAAAACAGTTTTAAGAGGCCTGTGCTCCAACATTCAAGGTGGACAAAGAGCATTTTCTTCTATATACTATGTCCATGGCAAAGACTGTAGACGACAAGAAAATTATTTACACGATGGACCGCGTTTCGCGCGCATACGGAACAAAGGTTGTTCTTAAAGACATAAGCATTTCATATTATTACGGTGCAAAGATTGGCGTTATTGGTGAAAACGGTGCCGGTAAATCTTCGCTATTTAAGATTTTTGCAGGAATAGACAAAGACTACACTGGTGAGACCCACCTTTCTGACGGATATTCAATGGGCTACTTGGAACAGGAGCCTTATCTGGAAAACGGCAAGACCGTAAAAGAAATTGTTATGGAAGGCGTAAAACCCATTACGGATTTGCTTGCTGAATTTGACAAGGTAAACGAGGCTTTTGGAGACCCCGATGCGGATTTTGACAAGCTGTGTGCCCGCCAGGCAGAACTTCAGGAAAAGCTTGATGCTGCCGATGCATGGAACTTGGACGCAAACCTGGAGCTTGCCATGGATGCCCTCCGCTGCCCTCCGCCGGATCAGGTTGTAGACGTGCTTTCCGGTGGTGAACGCCGCCGTGTTGCCTTGTGCCGCCTTCTTTTGCAGCAGCCGGACATTCTTCTTCTTGATGAACCTACAAACCACCTTGATGCAGAAACCGTAGCTTGGCTTGAACGCCACCTTCAGAACTATCCGGGAACAATTATTGCAATTACCCACGACCGCTACTTCTTGGACAATGTTGCTGGTTGGATTTTGGAAATGGACAGGGGAGAAGGCTACCCGTTCAAGGGAAATTATTCTGCATGGCTGGACGCAAAGCAGAAGCGCCTTGCCCTGGAAGAAAAGCAGGCCTCTGTGCGCCAGAAGCAGATGGCGGAAGAGCTTGAGTGGATTCACGCTGGTGCAAAGGGTAGGCAGGCAAAGCATAAGGAACACATTACAAAGTATGAGCAGCTCTTGGCAGAAGAAAGCCAGAGGGTAAAGCTTAAGGAAAGCCAGATTTCTATTCCGGCAGGTCCCCGCCTTGGCAACGTTGTAATTGATGCGGAAAAGCTTACAAAGTCTTTTGACGACCGCGTTCTTTTTGAAAATCTGGACTTCCACATTCCGGCCGGTGCAGTAGTTGGAATTGTTGGTCCAAACGGTGCGGGTAAGACAACCCTCTTTAAGATGCTTGCAACTGCCGCTGGACAGAAGGTTCTTCTTCCCGACGGTTCACTTGGAGAGGAAAAGCCTGATTCTGGAAACATAAAGGTTGGCGAAACAGTTAAGCTTGTTTACGTAGACCAGATGAGGAGCAAGCTTGATCCAAAGAAGACCGTCTGGGAAACTTTGAGCGACGGTTTGGATTTGGTAAAGCTTGGTGCCGTGGACGAAAAGGGCCGCCCTGTTAACGGTGCAGTCCGCGAGGTAAACAGCCGCGCTTACTGTTCTTGGTTCAACTTTAACGGACCTGAGCAGAACAAAAAAGTGGAAGTTCTTTCCGGTGGAGAAAAGAACCGCCTTAACATGGGTATGATGTTCAAGGAAGCTGGCAACGTTCTTCTTTTGGACGAACCCACGAATGACTTGGACATTACAACAACCCGCTCACTTGAAGAAGCCATAAACGATTTTGCAGGAGTTGTGCTTGTAATCAGCCACGACCGCTACTTCCTGGACAGGGTTTGCACCCATATCCTTGCTTTTGAAAACAACAGCGAAGTCAAATGGTACGAGGGCAACTGGTCTGAATACGCAGAATGGAGACGACAGCAGCTTGGCGAAGACGCAGACCGTCCTCACAAGACCGTTTACAGAAAGTTGGTGCGCTAAGTATGAGCAAGCTGGACGTAGGCCTTATAGCCCTGGATTTAGACGACACTCTTTTGGACAAGGACCGCAACATTTCCGACAAAAACGTGGAAGCGTTAAGGAAGGCAGCGGAACTTGGCATTTACGTTGTCCTCTGTTCTGGCCGCGCAGAAGACGCAATTCTTCCCTATGTGCGCCGCTTGGAGATTGCCGGTATGCAGGCAGGTCGCTACATCATTGCCATAAACGGATGCTCCGTCTTTGACCTTCACGAAAGAAAGCAAATCTACTGCCAGAAGGTTTCCTACGACATCCTTCACCATGCAAACGAGGAAGCCCAAAAGATGGGGCTTTTTAGCGAAGTCTATACTGCGGACACAATTTACTACCAAAAGCAAACCGAATGGACGGACATAGACGTAAAGCTTTGCGGACTCAAAGGAAAGGAAATAGAAGACTATGACGCTTTCCTAAAGCAGGGCTTTACAAAAATGCTCGTCCCCGGAGATCCAGACCAGCTTCAAGTTTTGCAGAAAAAGCTAAAGGCCGATTTTGGTGATAAGGCTGTTGTCTTTACAAGCAAGCCATATTTTCTTGAAATCTTGCCACCCAACTGCGGAAAGGGAGAAGCCATAAGCTGGCTTTCCGACCACATTGGCCTTGACAAGAACAGAACGATGGGCTTTGGCGACAGCATGAATGACGAAAGTATGATACGCCTTTGCAAGTACGGAGTCTGCATGAAAAACGGACTTGATTACATAAAGGGCATTGCCGACTTTACTACCGAATATGACAACAATTCCAGCGGAGTTGGAATGTTCATAGAAAAAAATGTTTTGTAAGGCAATTTTTTCCATACGAACATGCATTACGCAGGGAAGCCCAACTCTTTTTACTCCCCGCATGATTACAGAATTCCTTTGCAAAGAGAAAATTCAGCTGGCCGCAATAACGGATGTAAACACCTGTCTTAATGCGCCGGCATTTTCTATCTGCTGCAAGCGGCATGGAATCTTAGCCTTGTACGGAATGGAAGCCTGGTGCAGGGACAGAAAAGCCCTTGTTCTTTTTACAAGCCTTAACACCGCAATGGACTTTAACTACGCATGGTACCGAACGCTGCCCGCTGATTTGCCCCAGGATTTACATGGACATGACCCTAGGCAATACTGCGTTGACGAAGACGACGGCATTCTTTCCGTAGAAAAAAAATACCTGCAAGTTGCATCCCCTGTTTCATTTAATGAACTTAAAAAAGAAGTCGAAAGCAAGGGTGGCCTCGTGTTTAAAAATGAAATCCTGCCTGACAGATACAAACAGCCAATAGAAGAAATATTTCAGCTAAGGAAAAATTTTCTTGACTTTGACATAGGGGATTGCGGCCTCTTTTCTGCCAATGAATCAATCAACTTTCAAGCAATCCGCACAGGCTTTGAGAAGCTCCAAGGGTCTTGAGCAAAGAGTCAAGCCTTTCCCTGCTTTTTTGAACAGAGGCATTTATCTGTTTTTCAGCAGCATTATCTTCAAGCCCATCACTTTGCACACATCCGTCTTTGGCAGGTCCGGCATTCCGTTTGCGGACAGCGCGGAGCAAAATGTTTTTTGGCGTATGCTCCATGTCTATAAATTCCAAAACCTGAACGCTGTAGCCTGCTTGTTCCAAAAGCTCCGCGCGTATTGCGTCTGTTGCAAGGGCTGCAAAGCGTTCGCGGAAGATTCCCCAGTGCTCAAGCGAAGCAAATGGATTTGAAGGCTCAACAAGAGATTTGTTTTTTTCCAGCTGTAAGTTAATTTCGTGCTGGCAGCAGGGAACGCTAAGAATGGCAAGGGCATTTTGCTTTACCGCAAAATTCAGCGCAAAGTCCGTGGCGGTGTCGCAAGCGTGAAGGGTTATGATAATATCCGGCTTGTTTTCGTAAGAAAAATCCGCAATGTTTCCCACAAAAAAATTAAGCGAATCATAATTAAGTTCATCAGAAAGTTTTTGGCAATAAGCAATCACATCTTCCTTTAAGTCCAGGCCCGTAATCTGAACAGGAATATTTTCAATCTGCCAAAGATAATAATAGACTGCAAAAGTAAGGTATGATTTTCCGCAGCCAAAATCTGCAATGCGCAAAGGCCGTTCGCTGGAAAAATCTTTGCCGTAAAGTTTTTTTACGTCTGGAAGAATGTCCCGCACATATTCAAGAAAGCGGTTTATCTGCCTGAACTTTGCATACTTGGAAGCAATAACGCTGCCGTCTTTTGTCATAACGCCAAGGTGAACCAAAAAAGGAATGGGGTTTCCTTCCTTTAGAATATAATTTTTTGTACGGTTTCCAGAAGGACGGTTTTCCATGCCCTGCAAATTTATGTTCTTCATTCCACTGGAAATATTGCGCACAGATTTTTTTACTTCTCCGCGGCGGTTGCAAAAAAAATTTATTTCCTGCGAGTCAGTCTTTTGAACAACATTCTTAAAAGTTTTTCCCGCATGTTCATCTATAAAAGCATTCACGTCTTCTTCTGACATTGATTTTTGAAAGGCCTGTGTCTTTGTAAAAAATTCCGCACTGTAGGGCAGCTTTGCCTTTTTTGCAGATGAAAGTCCAGCTTCTGCATTGCGGAAAATCCTAACTTTTATAAAATCCTTTCCAAGAACTTGCTCACAGTTTTCTGCCGGCTTAGAAAAAGTAACGCTAATAACCATGCTAAAAATATACAAACATTCCGCTTAAATTTCAATTGAGGCTTTTTTCAAATTCTCTGGACGGTAACTGTCACCGCTCTACCATCCACTCTTCCTCTAATTCGACCGAACAGGCCTTTCGCCACGGGCTTTGCGGGGTTCCGCCTGCCGGCTCCATTGCCTTGCGGCAACGCTCCGCGCCCCTCCAATCCCGCGTAGGACTTGCCATAAAAATCCATCCATGAATTTTTTGATGGATTGCAGAATCGCTACGCAATTCTGCATGCTGCTAAGTCGCCCTCCCTGGCTTGATATTGCTTTGCAGAAAAATCCAAATTGAACGCAAAAAGCCCTTGACCTTTTATTATTTTTATAGTAGTATCTTAAAAATAAGTACGACGCTGGGTAGAGCAGTTGGCAGCTCGTCGGGCTCATAACCCGGAGGCCGTTGGTTCGAGTCCAACCCCAGCTAAATTAGAAGACTCCTGTTAAACGCAGGAGTTTTTTTATTTTAAATATGCAAATTTTTAGCTTCCGGACTCGAAGTGCAGTGAGCGCGCCACCAGGCGAAAAGGCTGCATGGATGCACCCGACTGGAAGCCGAGTCCAACCCCAGCTAAAGAAAAATCTCTTGTTAACGCAAGAGATTTTTTTATTTTAAATATGCAAATTTTTAGCTTCTGGACTCGAAGTGCAGTGAGCGCACCGCCAGGCGAAAAGGCTGCAAGGATGCAGCCGACTGGAAGCCAAGTCCAACCCCAGCTAACCTATAACAAAGAAAATCTCCCCAAAATCAATCTGCCACGAGTTTAAAATTAGGTATTGACACAATACTTAAATAAAAGTAATATGAATTAAAAGTTAAGTATTAATTCAATACCTAAAAGGAGGCGGGAAATGAAAGCCAAAAAAAACACGCAGGCTTTGTCGGAAGAGCAATTCCTTAAGCTCTATAATCCAGAAGATTACAAAAGGCCTTCTGTTACAACGGATTTGCTTATACTTGGAATCAACAAGGATTATTCATCGCTCAAGGTTTTGCTTGTAAAAAGAAATGAACATCCATATATTGACCGCTGGGCTCTTCCCGGAGGATTCATTCAGAATGACGAAACGGCCCACAATGCCGCAAGCAGAATTCTGCAAAGCAAGACTCACCTAAGGGATGTTTATTTGGACCAGATTTATACCTTTACCAAACCTGACCGCGACCCGCGAACCCGGGTGATGAGTATTGCCTATATGTCCCTGGTTTCAGAGCCGGACGAAACTAGCTCAGATGATGAGGCTTGGTTCAACCTAAAGTTTACGGATCAATCCATTGAGCTTTCAAACAAAGAAAAGGGAATCTTCATTTCCTACACGCTCAAGAAGGAAAGCTTCCAGAACGGAATCGTAAGATACGAAAATTTTACGGCAGCCTTGGCGGGTAAAGAGGGACTTGCGTTTGACCATATTGAAATTGTAATAGAAGGAATAAAGAAATTGCGGGAGCAGATCTTTTATGGCAACCAGGCATTTTGCCTTGTAGAAAAGACCTTTACCCTCCCGGAACTTCAGCTTGTTTTTGAGTTGATTCTTAACAGGCCCCTTTACAAAAAAAGTTTCAGGGATATGGTCAGCGAAAAGATTGTTCAAACCGGCAGCGAAAAAAAATCAAAAATTGCCGGCGGTAGAAAAAGCAAGGAATATATGATGAAGGAGGTTTAACTTATGGAAAATTTAAAAGCTTCAATTAAAAGGGAATTGTCTGGATGGAAAAAGTGGCAGGTCAGCTGGCTTTTTCTTGCAACCATAATAATTTTGGGAGTTTCAATTTACCAGAAGGACACATGGATTGGCATACTTGCATCTTGTTCCGGAGTAATATGCGTCATATTTTGCGGAATGGGAAGAATATCAAATTATCTGTTCGGAACAATCAACACAATCCTCTATGCCTATATTGCATGGAAGGCAAAATATTATGGTGATGTAATGCTGAACCTGCTCTATTATTTGCCAACAAATATTATTGGTTGGATAGCATGGAAAAAGAACATGAACGGAGAAACCAATGAGGTGTACAAAAAGCGCATGTCCGTAAAAATGGATTTGATGCTTCTTGCACTAAGCCTGGTCGGTGTGTTTGGATATGCCTGGGTTTTAAAACTGCTCGGCGGAAATCTTCCCCTTGTAGACAGCATGAGCACTGTCCTTTCCGTAATAGCGCAGATATTGATGATAAAGAGGTTCATGGAGCAATGGCTTGTCTGGATAGCCGTAGACGTTGTGTCTGTAATAATGTGGGTGGCAGCTCTTTCAACAGAGGGTGCAAGCATTTCCGTTCTGTTGATGTGGGCTGTCTTCCTGATAAATGCGGTTATCATGTTTGTAAAGTGGTTCATTGAATCAAAAAAAGTTCAGAAGGAGGAAGCTAAAAATGATAAACAAGAAGAAATATAAAGTTGGCATGTACGGAGGTTCCTTTAATCCCCTTCATCTTGGCCACTTGGAATGCATCATAAAAGCAGCAGGTCTTTGCGAGGAATTATATATCGTAATCTCATATCGTGATGATGATTCTGATGTTCCGCTTAGGGTAAAAATCAGGTGGGTCTATCAACTAACAAAGCATTTGGGCAGCGTTAAGATTCTATCACTAAAAGATAGGGTAAAAAATAAAAAGGACTACGGTGAACAGCTTTGGGAAGAGGACTGCAAGCAAGTAAAAAATGCGATTGGGAAAAAAATTGATGTGGTCTTTAGCGGAAGCGATTATGATCAAAACAGCTTTTGGAATAAGTGCTACAAGGATTCCGATTACATAATCTTTCCCCGCAATGTCTATAATTCAACTGATATACGCAAGGACATTTACGGCCACTGGGATTGGATGCCGCAAGTAGTGCGCTCCTACTTTACCAAGAAGGTTCTTTTGATTGGAGGTGAAAGCGCCGGAAAGTCCACCCTTACAATAAATCTGGCAAATTATTTTAACACTGTCTATCTGGAAGAAGTGGGCAGGAATTTGTCGGAGTTGTCTGGAACGGATGAGTACATGCTTAGCGAAGATTTTACAAGAATTCTTGTGGAACATAAGGCAAAGGAGTTGAGGCTTATTGGAAAAAGCAACAAGGTTTTCTTTGAAGACACGGACTGCCTTGTAACCCATTTCTTTCTTGACTTCCTTAAGGATAAAGATGCAGAAAGGAATGGAAAGCTTGCTGATGCAATAGCCGCATTAAATTCCTATGACTTGATTCTTTTTCTGGAGCCGGATGTTGACTGGGTTCAGGACGGCGACCGCAGCGAGGTTATAGCATCTGACCGTGAAAAGTACAGCGAAATGCTCAAGTCTTATTATACCCGGAATGGGTATAGCTTTAAGACCATAAGCGGTGACTACAACACAAGGTTTGACCTGGCTGTAAAATACGTAAAAGAATTATTCGAAGCAGGAAAATAAAAAAAGCATACATATCGGAGTTTTACGGAAATCACTTTAACCTTTCTCTGGTATGTATGCCATTTTTTTTGCCTTAGCTGTTTGCCTGTGCCTTAAGTTCTGCAAGCATCTTTGGAAGGTCTGTATCCATGTTCTTGCTTGTGAACTGGCAGGTGCCGACTTTTTCGTGACCACCGCCACCGTACTTTAGCATTAGGCTTCCTACGTTAACCTTGCTTGTCTTGTTCAGAATGCTGTAGCCTACTGCTGCAGAACAACCTTCACCGCCTTTTCCGGTTACAATCCATGCAGAAATATTCTGTTCGGGGTACATGCTGTAAATTAAGAAGCGGTTGCCAGTGTAGATTGGGTCTACTCCGCGCAAGTCAGAAATGATGAGGTTTCCTTCTACTGATGTGTGGGCCTTTACCATCTCCTTGAATTTTTCCGTCTGCTCATTGTAAACTTCTATGCGTTCCTTTACATCTGGCATTGCAAGAATTTCTTCCGTTGATTTGTCGCGGCATGCAACCATAAGTTTTTCCATAAGGGCATAGTTCGGCACTGTAAATTCACGCCAGCGGCCAAGACCTGTTCGGGGATCCATCAAAAATCCCACAAGAATCCATCCCTTCGGATTTTGAATTTCATCTATGGTCAGGTTTCCAGAATCAACTTTGTCTACCGCTACCATAAGCTCGTCAAAGTTTTTGAATTTTTCTTTTCCACCGTAATACTCGTAAATGATTCTTGCACAGGAAGGTGTTATCCGGCTTTCACCCTTGTATTTTCCTTTAAGCTGATTGCGTTCAAATTCGCTTGAATGATGGTCAAACCAAAGGCCACAACCTTCCACAAAGGGAACGTTGGCAAGACAGTCATTGCTGTCGATTGGAACAAGCCCGTCTTGCAAATCTTTCGGGTGGGCAAATTTCCAATGGTCAATTACACCAGCTTCCAGCAAAAGTGCACCGCAGGCCAATCCGTCAAAATCAGAACGAGTAACAAGTCTCATCGCCATATTTCATTCCTCTCAGTTTATTGTTCTAACTTATATTTTAGCAGATAAGCCGTAAAAAGATAGTGGCAAAATCGTTTTTTACAAAAATATTTTTAAAATTATTTGGTGAATCTTGCGCATAGATTAATCCACAAAAAGATGTTAGCATAATTGTATGGACATATCGCATTTTTATCTTGAACGAGGGGCAGGTGAGCCGCTGATTCTTCTGCACGGAAACGGAGAGGATTCAAGTTATTTTTTTTACCAGATGGATGCCTTTTCTGCGGCCTACCATGTATTTGCAATAGACACAAGGGGACACGGAAAAACAGAAAGAGGAAGAGCCCCTTTTACAATCAGGCAGTTTGCTGATGATTTGCTTTCGTTTATGGACAGCCACGCTTTGGTCAAGGCGAACATTCTTGGTTTTTCTGACGGAGCAAACATTGCCATGATTTTTGCAATAAAATATCCGTCAAGAGTTAACAAGCTTATTTTGAACGGTGGAAATCTTAACACTGGCGGAATAAAAGCTGCAACACAGATCCCAATAGAGATAGGGTATAAAATTGCAAGTGCATTTGCAAAGAAAAGCCCCGGTGCAAAAGCCAATGCCGAGATGCTTGGTCTAATGGTGAATGACCCGAATATTTCTCTGGAAGAGCTAAAGAAAATCCAAGCTCCAGTTCTTGTTATTGCCGGAACAAAAGACATGGTAAAAGAAAATCATACGAGGCTCATTGCAGAAAGCATAGGCACTGCTGAACTAAAATTCATAAAAGGAAATCATTTTGTTGCAAACAAAAATCCTTCGGAATTCAACGATGCTGTCTTGAAATTTTTGCGGCAGTAAAAAATACTTGAAACATACTTGAACAAAAATTTGACTTGTGATAGTGTAGCATTAAATTAATTATTCAGGAGGTTGAGAAAGATTATGATTTGTTTGTTTAATGTTTCGACCTCCGCTTTTTATGCATAGTAAAAGACGCATATAGTCTATTGCACCTTTCTTGTACTAAAAGCGGAGCTGTGTTGGAATATCTTTTTGGATATTTATATTCGCTTTTAGGAAATTCAAATGAAATCAAATACTCTTATCACTGCGCGCGTATCATGCGTACAGAAAAATGTGTTTACACTTTTGCCATGTGGAGAAGACAAGTGTGTAAATAGCGAAGATGAGCTGCTCGGAAAGTTAAAGGGGAAATTCTACAATCTTGGTTTGGAACCACCTGTTGTTGGTGACTATGTAAAGGTTGCTACAAATGAATATGGTGATGCCCTGATTGACGAAGTGCTTCCCCGCGCTACGGCATTTAAGCGTCCAAACCGGAGTGGCCATGCAGAATCTTTTTTAAAGAATCTTCTTGAAGAAACTATTGCTGCCAATTTTGATTATGTCTTCATCGTTACATCTCTGAATCAGGATTACAGTGAAAACAGAATTGCCCGCTACGTTTCTATTACATTGCAGACTGGAGCAAAGCCTGTCGTAATTCTTTCCAAGTCGGACTTGTGTGAAGACGTAGAACTTAAGGTGGAAATTACAAAGGCAGTTTGCGACAAGGCCGATGTTGTTGCAATCAGTTCGCTTACAGGATATGGCCTAGAAAAACTTGAGCCTTATATGCAAAAGGATAAAACAATTGCCTTGGTTGGTTCTTCGGGTGTTGGAAAATCCACTTTGCTAAACACTTTGAACGGTGAAGACTTGATGGATGTAAACCACATTCGCGATGCGGACGGAAAGGGGCGTCATACTACAACTTACCGGCATTTGTTCAGGCTAAAAAACGGAGTCTGGATTATGGACACTCCCGGTATGCGCGAAATTGGCGTGCTTGATATGGAAGAGGGAATAGACGAAACCTTTTCCGATATTGTGGGTCTTTTTGGACAATGCAAATTCAATGACTGTTCCCATACAAACGAGCCTGGCTGTGCTGTTCGTGCGGCTCTGGAAGACGGCAGCCTTAGCGAGGAGCGGTGGTCTACGTATCTTCAGCTTCATAAGGAAAATGAATGGGGTAAAGCCAAGATGATTCGAATTGCAAAGTTCACAAAGGAATATCAGAAAAACAGGTACATGGGTTGGGATATAAAGGAATAAAAGCGTATGTTGAATAACTTAATCATCAGGGCAGAAAAGCCGGCAGATTACAAAAATACAGAACTTATGACCATGAGGAGTTTTTGGAATAAGTTTGGGCCTGGTTGTTCTGAACACAATATGGTTAGAATCATTAGGGAATCAAAAGATTATATTCCCCAGATAAGCCGTATTGCCGAACTTGACGGTAAAATTGTTGGTGCTGTTTTTTACACAAAGGCTTGGATTGATGACGGCAGCGCAAAAAGAGAGGTTGCACTTTTGGGGCCTCTGGCTGTTGAACCTACCATGGAAGGTAACGGCATTGGCGGCGCACTGCTTGTAGAAAGTATAAAGCTTGCCAAGAAAAATGGAATTGCGGGAATTATTCTTGCAGGTGAACCGGACTATTATCCCAAGTTTGGATTTGAATTGTGCAGTAAGTACGGAATTACGGATGCAGAAGGAAATTCATACGATGCATATCTTTGCTATCCGTTAACAGATGCCTTTAAGTCTTGCAAGGGCAAATTCATAGAGAGCGGGGACTTTGCAAAAATTGGCGATGAAAAGCTTTTGGAAGAAATTAGCAAAGAATTTCCTGACTATAGAAAGGTAAAAGTTCAGGAAGGTTTTATGCAGATATTTGACGAGCATCTTGGCCGCGTAGAATCCATTCAGGGTGAAATTTATAATGTGCGCTACTGGGAACTTGTAATACCTGCTAAGCTTTCTGATAACTTGCAGGAAAAGCCGTATGTTGGCAGCGACGTTCAATTCTGCTGGAACCACAAGGGAGGAGAATCCAAAATTACAAAAGTGCTAAAGAATCTTTTGGAGCAAAAATGAAAACAATAATAACCATTCAACACACGCAATCACTTCATCACACCAACGGAATGGTTGGTTCATGGGCGGATTGGAAACTTACGGAAACTGGTGTTGAGCAGGCAAAACGGATAGGTAAAAAACTAAAAGCTGAATTGGGAGAAAAAGAATTTGTTTTGTATTCATCCGATTTGCTTCGTGCAAAAGAAACCGCAGAACAAATTGGAAAAAGTTTGGGACTTGTTCCAAAACTAAGATTTGAGCTGAGGGAAAGAAATCTTGGCAAATGCTGCGGACAGTCGGTTCAGTGGCTTCGCGATAACATTGAACAGGTTGAAAAAAGCATTGACGACAGAATGTTCTCCGATGCAGAAAGCCGAAGGGATGAGTGGAACAGGCTAAAACCTTTTTTTGATGAAATAATGGCGAATGACCAGGAGAACATTATTATTGTTTCTCACGGAGATTTGCTTAGTGCCTTCAATGCAATGTTCTTAGGGCTAAGTGCAGAGTCATTAAACTCCTGCGAGATATTCGGCTTGCCGGAGGTGTCTCTTTTCTGCATGAGAATGACGAAGGAAAAAGGATTATAAAAAGAATCAGCGACAGCTCATATCTTGTATAAAGCCTTATATTTCAATTTCCAAAAAAATTGGAGTATGGTCTTGGCGTGGGCCTGAATCAATCATTTCGGATTTTTTTATTTTGCCTTTGATGCGGTCGCTGACAAGAAAATAATCTATGCGCCAGCCTGAATTGTTTATCTTGCTGGTTTTGATTCTCTGTCCCCACCAGGAGTAGATGCTTTTTACGTCTCCATGGATAAAGCGGAAGCTGTCAACAAAACCCTTGCTTAGAAGCTGGGTAAAGTCTTCCCGCTCTTCATCCGTGAAGCCTGCCGAAAAATGATTGCTGGCAGGATTTGCTAAGTCAATTTCCTTGTGGGCAACATTAAAGTCTCCGCAGGCGATTACCGCTTTTTTCTTGTCTAGGGAAGAAAGGTAGTCGGCGTATAGGGCATCCCATTTTTGGCGGTCGGCAAGTCTTTTAAGTCCGTCACCAGAGTTGGGCGTGTAGACATTTACAAAATAGAAGTTTTCAAATTCGAGTGTGAGTAGGCGTCCCTCGTCATCCATTGTGTCTGGAGCACCAAGCCTTGGCGCAAGCTTTTGAGCCTTGAGACCTTCTTTGTAGAGAACCATTGTTCCAGCATAGCCTTTTTTTGCTGGCGGAACAGAAGAAATCCATTCAATGGTGTAGCCAGAAAGATAGGATTTTAAAAGCTCCAGATGCTTGTCGGAAGGTCCGTCTGCGGGCAGCTTTGTTTCTTGAATTGCAATTATGTCTGCGTCGTACGACGCAATTTTTTTTAGCACGTCCTGGGAAAGAATAGCTCTTGCCGAAGTTGAAGTAAGTGCCGCATTTAATGAATCTATATTCCACGAAATAAATTTTGCCATTTGAATCTTCCTTTTATTTTTTGATTATATCATTACGGCTTGGAAAAGCAAGCATGAATCAGCATTTTGCATATTCACTTTCAAACATGGCACTTCTCCTATTTCTCTGCTCTGACGGATCCTGCAAAGTATAATTCAAATCTTGTTTGAATTTTATCATATTTGAATTTGCTTGTAAACTTGCTGTAATAGCTGTTGTCCTGTTAATGACGAAATGCTTTTTTAGTGCTATATTAATCTTATGTTAGCTGTAAAACTTTTTCCGCTTGAGCTGTCAGACAGGGAACAGTTCATAAGGGACAATCAGGATGCGTTTAATTATGGTGCTATGGAAGAATTTGGGCAGAGGGACATGCACTTTGAGGAAGATGGAGAAATAATTTCCCGAGATACGATTTCTTCTGCAATTGATAAAGGTTCAGCCTACCGCATTGTTGAAAATGGCAAAATTCTTGGAGGCCTTGTTGCTAAAACGGAATATGACTGTGGCCAACTTGAATTGCTTTTTGTCTCTCCGGCTTTTCATGGCAAAGGCCTTGGCTACGCTGCTTGGTGCGAACTGGAGGCAATGCATCCCGAGGTTACGGTTTGGGAAACAGTAACTCCTTATTTTGAAAAACGCAACATCCATTTTTATGTAAACCGTTGCGGTTTTAAAATTGTTGAATACTACAAAGATGGTGAACTGCTGGACATGTTCCGCTTTGAAAAAATTCTTCCTGCTACAAAAGAATCCATACAGGAGCAGATAAAGCGGATTTCTTACTACGAGAATATAATGCAAAAGGCTAAGGGCGGATCTGAAGAGATGCTAAAAAGTTTGTCGGACTATTACGGCAGTTCCGCATGGAAGCGTGATTTTGCGGCGGATGAAGCAGGACTCTTGCCCAAAAACCTTGCGCGTGGTGTTTTGTCTGAAGATGAAGTTTATAATCTTTTGGAAGAATACGGTAAATAGGAGACGCATTTATGGCTGTGGACTTTACAGAAAAAGCAAAAAGGTATCAGGCGATAGATGAGATAATCGCATCCGGAAGAAAATTAAAATGGAATCAGATTATTTCTGAACTCTGGGACAAGTATAACATCAAAACCAGCCGCACGTCTTTTTTTAGGGACATAGAAGACTTACAGGAAAAATATCAGGCTCCAATTGATACTGATTTTGAAACAAGCGGATATTTTTATACGGATCCAAAATACAGGCTGCCGCGTTTTTATACAGATGAGAATGCCGCAAAAGCAGCCAAGCTTATAAAGACACTGATGGACATGGTAAAAGGCAATCCTCTCTACAAAGAAGCGCAGGAAGTTTTTGAATCGCTTTCAATAGAAAACCATGATTTGTCCATAGAAAATATTAGGATAAACAAAAAGCCGGACAACGACAGGATTATTTTTGTTGGCGCGCCAAACAAGTCAATTCCTGCGGAAACGTGGAGGATTATAGATGAAGCCCTTAAGCAAAACAGGGTGATTACTTTTGTGTACCAGTCTCTTACGGATCCAAGGCCTTATAAAAGAATGGTTCAACCCTGGCAGCTTATTTTTGACAACGGCAACTGGAACCTGCATGCCCTGGATATTGTAAAAAAAGCAAGCCGACGTTATTCGCTTGGAGAGATGAAAAATATTCAGATGACAAAAGAAGTCTTTAAGCTTCCAAAAGATTATGATTTCCGAAAAATGACGCGGGGTTCTTTTGGCTGCATGTGCCAAGCTGATTATCTTGACTATAAAATACATTTGCACGGTTATGCTGTCCGCTATGCAAAAAATAGAATTTGGGGAGAAAACCAGATAATTGTTCCGGACAAGAAAAATCCTGGCCCCAATGGAGACGGAATAATTTTGAGTTTTAGAAGCAACCAGCTTTATTCCATACAGCACTGGACTTGGCAGTGGGCAGACGAAGCAATGCCTCTTGCACCAAAGGAATTGGTGAACGACTGGCTGGACAAGCGGGCAAAGGTTAGCAAGATGGAGCTATAGCCACTGGATGAAGGCGGTTTTGTCGCTGCTGTTGTAGTCGGCCTTTTCGTAGAAGCGGAGGGTCTCTGCTTTTTTTGAACCGGTAAGCAGCATCATTTTGTAGCAGTTTTCATTTTTTGCTATGGTTCTTGCATAGTCTAGGCATTCACTTGCATATCCCTTTTTGCGGTAGTCTGCATGAGTTACTACATTTTCCACAAAAGCGTATGGCCTTACATTCCTTGTTAGGTTGGGGATGATTACGCAGACACAGGAAGATACAATCTTGCCGTCTACCTCGTTTACAATCAGGTGGTGGTTTTTGTCTTCCATAATCTGCTTCCAGGTATTTTCCAAGTGCTCGTCCTGATTTGGAATGCTGTCTTCGTGCAGGTACAAATAAAGCGCCAGCAGCTCTTTTAGATCATTTTTGTTTGCTTCTCTTATCATTTTGACTTTGCAACCTCTTCATACATGGCATTAAAAAGTTCACGGAGGAAATCTCTGTTTTCTAAGCCTTCTACTAGGAGCATTTTCTTTGCACCTTCGTAGGGGACTTCCAGCGTGGCATCCGGCATTTTTTCTGCGGCAGATTTTATGTTTTTTACAAGAAAGCGGTTGTCGTAAATTCCACCGATGATTTTTCCGCGGTAATATATGATGAACTCTCCCATCATTGCACGGTAGCTTATTTGATCAAGCAGGGAAAGCTGCTCTAATACAAAGTCAAGATATTCTTTTGTAGACGCCATCTTTTCTCCTTGCCTTTTCTCTATAAAGAATTGAGCCAGTCTTCTTTTGTAAGAAGGCTTACATATCCGTTGCGCTTTTCATGCATCAGTGGGACATCAACATTTTCTGACTTCCATTGGAACTTAAAGCCGCACTTTTCCTGAACCCGCTTGGACTTTTCGTTGCCTTCGTAATAGCCAACCCAAATTTTTTGCATACCGCAATCTTCGAAAGCGTGGCGGATTATTTCTTTTGTGGCCTCTGTCATTATACCGCAGCCCCAGAAAGGTTTTCCAATCCAGTAGCCAAGTTCACACTCGTCATCACGTTCGGTCATGTCTGTGTGGCCGTTAAGCTTTAGTTCAATTGCGCCAATTGCCTTACCATTTTCTTTTAGGCATATAGCATAAGCCTCTTTGCCATTAAAAACATTTTTTATTACATCACGGCTTTCTTCTATGCTCTTGTGGGGAGGCCAGCCAGCAATTGGCCCGACATCTGGATTGCTTGCGTATTTGTACAATTCTTCTGTATCATCATCTTTCCATTTGCGCAAGATAAGCCTTTTTGTTTCCATATTAATTTGTTTCCTATATAAGCTTTTGTATTTTTTGTGCTCATTCTGTGGGCGGAAAAAAGCTTGATACAATTCTTTCAGAATTTATTTCTTTTGGCAAGAGCGGGTGCAAGAGTAAGAATAAATGAATGGCGGAAAAGAGGATAGGGTGGTATAATGTAGAAAATATGAAACTGGGCTGTTTAAGCGCTGGAGGAAATGAAGATGGCAGAATGCAAAGAATCAGACTGGAAGCTCTTCCGTGTTAAGATTGTCGATTGGCAGGAAAATTACATGGCGAGGCTGAATCAGAAGATAATCAAAATACTAAGCGATGAAAACAAAGCGCAATCTGATCGTTTTTGGAAGGCAAGTAAAATCATTGACAGCGAGAAAAAATCAGTTGGCGTTGTATGCGAATTGAAACGCAGCATGCTCAAGTGGAATATCGTTTCTCTTATAAACCAAAAAGTCATTACGATGGATGACTTGTCAGACTTCAGTTCTGAATTACAAGAACATATTGCACTGATGATGAGAGATTAGGGTCTCGGACATTCCGGCAGTTGATTGCCTATAAAATTATTGCTATATTCAGAGAATGGGTTTTGAAAAATCTTTGGATCAGAGGGAAGAGTCCCGGAATTTTTTTAAGTCGCTGTTTACGATTGTTGGTCCGATTGCGCTGCAGAATTTGATTTCGGCGGCGGTTGGTTCGGCGGACGTGATAATGCTTGGCAAGGTTGGGCAGGATGCAATTGCGGCAGTGAATCTGGCTTCGTACATTCAGTTCATTCTGTTTTTGTTTTTTATTGGACTTTCTTCTGGTGTTGTGATGCTGGCGGCTCAGTATTGGGGCAAGAAGGACACTCATTCCATAGAAACGATTTTTGGTATTGGATGCAAGATTTCGGCAGCGATAGGGCTTGTCTTTGCCTTGTTAGCTTTTTTGGTTCCAGGATTGCTGATGAAGATTTTTACGGATGAGCTGCCCCTGATTTCTATTGGAAGTGAATACCTTAGGTTTGTGAGCGTAGGATTTTTTATTCTTGCTTTTTCGCAGATTTACCAGGCGGTGCTAAAGAGTATTGAGCGGGTTAGGACTGTAACCGTGATTACTACCGCAGCCCTTTTGCTTAACATTGGTTTGAATGCGGTTTTTATTTATGGTCTTTTTGGTATGCCAAAGTTGGGAGTGCGCGGTGTTGCCTTGGCTACTACTATTTCGCGCGTTATTGAGCTTTTGGTTTGCGTACTTGTGTGTGCGCGTGTAAGGGAAATTCGTTTTGGGCTAGAAACGCTTTTTAGGAAAAATGCGGTGCTGCTAAGGGATTTTGTGCATTATTCGCTTCCTGCTATTGGAAACGAAGCCGTGTGGGGTGCGGGCTGGGCTACGTATGCAGTGATCATGGGGCATTTGGGTTCTGATTTGGTTGCGGCAAATTCCGTTGTTAACGTGGTGCGCAATTTGGCCAGCGTTCTTTGCTTTGGCATGGCTTACGGAGGAGCGATTGTGCTTGGCAAGCAGATGGGGGCAAACCAGATGGAGCTTGTTTCGCGGAATGCTTCGCGTCTTGTAAAAAGTACTATTCTTGCCGGTGCTGTGGGTGCGGTTGCTTTGGGCTTGTGCCGGCCACTTATTTTTAGGATTGCAGATTTGAACGAGCAGGCAAGGTTTTACTTAACGCCGCTTTTGTACATAAACTGCCTTTCACTTTTTGGTGCGGCGATTAACACCGTTCTGATTTGCGGTGTCTTCCGTGCCGGTGGTGATGCAAAGTGGGGCTTTGTTCTTGATGCAATTGCAATGTGGGCAGTTTCTGTGCCACTTGGATTTTTTTGTGCATTCGTGCTTCATTTGCCTCCCCTGGTGGTGTACCTGATTCTCTATGTTGATGAATGGGAGAAGATGATTTTTAATGTGATTCACTACAAGCGGGGCAAGTGGATGAAGAATATTACGCGGGACTTTGAATCATAAAATGGGAAATATAATGGAAGAAACATCTAAAGATACGGCAAAGGGCTTTACGGGAAACCAGCTTAAGATTTTTGCAATCATTGCGATGACCATTGACCACCTAACCTGCGTCATCTGGCCCGGCTACAACTACGACTGGTGGATTATTTTGCTGCACATTATTGGAAGGCTAACGGCTCCAACAATGTGGTTTATGTGTGCACAAGGTTATGCCCATACACGCAACGTAAAAAAATATATTGCGCGGCTTTTTCTATTTGCTTTTATTTCGCACTTTGCATACAACTTTGCATTTGGAATTCCTTTTGTTCCGTTTAGGACAACGGTCTTTAACCAGACAAGTGTTATCTGGGCGCTGGCATGGGGAATTGTTCTGCTTTGCATTTTGGATACGGACTTTCTAAAGAGCTGGCAAAAGACTGCCTTTGTTTTTGTGATTACGGCAATTGCTTTTCCTGCCGACTGGTCAAGCATAGCAGTCCTTGCGATTATGGAAATTTATATTCACCGCGAAAACCTGACCAAGCAAATCCTGCACATGGAAAAATGGGTTTTGCTTTACGCGCTCGTCTGGTTTTTCTGCATAGACAAGGTTTACGCTTTTATTCAGCTGGGGGTAATCATTGTCTGGCCTTTCATGAAAAACTACAACGGTCAGCGTGGCAGGATGCGCTTTATGAAATGGTTCTTCTACATTTACTATCCTGCGCATCTTGTGGTTTGCGGTCTTATACGGCTTTACCTGCACGGAAACATTAGCGCAATTGTTGGGGGATGATTTTTTTAGACTTGATTTTGAATCTGGAAGAGTTTTTAAAGAAAATACTATCTTAGCAAAAACAATACAATTACCACCAAGCAAGCACGGCCGGGATTGGAGGGGCGGCGTAGCCGTTGCTGGTGGGTGAGCGCGGGCTTTGCCCAAGTGAACCCCAGCAATGGAGCGAGAGCGGAACCCCGGAAAGCCCTTAGCAATAGAAAGCGCCGCAGAAAAAAAATCTAAAAACCTATTGACATTATAGGGAATGTGTATTAACATGACAATATACCTAGTAAAACACTAGGAAAAGAAAGTTAGGCACAGGAGGTTTACGGTTTATGGAAATTTATTTTGAAAAGTTAGTCCGCGAAAATTTTAGGAATGGCCTCATGTGCTGTTGCCGCTAAAAGAGTTTCCGAACAAGTCCAATTATCCATTTTATTTTTTATTTATTAGAGAGGCAAAACTATGGCAAATTTACATTTTGAAACATTACAGTTACACGTTGGTCAGGAGCAGGCAGACCCAACAACAGATTCACGCGCAGTTCCTATTTACCAGACTACTTCTTACGTATTCCACAATTCAAAGCATGCGGCAGACCGTTTTGGTTTGGCTGATGCTGGTAACATTTACGGCCGTCTTACAAACTCCACACAGGATGTTTTTGAAAAGCGCATTGCGGCTCTTGAGGGTGGCGTTGCGGCTTTGGCGGTTGCAAGCGGTGCTGCGGCTATTACCTATACGATTGAGGCTCTTGCTCAGAAGGGAGAGCACATTGTTGCACAGAAGACAATTTACGGCGGAAGCTACAATCTTCTTGCTCACACTTTGCCGCTTTACGGTGTGGAGACCACTTTTGTAGATGCCCACAACCTTGAGGAAATAGAGGCGGCAATCAGGCCCAACACAAAGGCTGTTTATCTTGAAACACTTGGCAATCCCAATTCCGACATTCCGGACATTGATGCCATTGCGGCTCTTGCACACAAGCATGGTCTTCCGGTTGTTATAGACAACACTTTTGGAACTCCATTCCTTATCCGTCCGATTGAACACGGGGCAGACATTGTTGTTCACTCTGCTACAAAATTTATTGGAGGCCACGGAACTACTCTTGGCGGCATAATTGTTGACTCCGGCAAGTTTGACTGGAAGAAATCCGGCAAGTATGCACCTATTGCTGAACCCAATCCAAGCTACCACGGCATTTCTTTTGCAGATGCAGTAGGACCGGCTGCTTTTGTAACCTACATCCGCGCAATTCTTCTTCGCGACCAGGGTGCGGCAATTTCTCCGTTCAATGCCTTCCTTCTTTTGCAGGGAACGGAAACTCTGTCTCTTCGCCTTGAACGCCACGCTGAAAACACAAAGAAGGTTGTTGAATTCCTTAAGAATCATCCAAAGGTTTCTAAGGTGAACCATCCTTCTCTTGCAGACCATCCAGATCACGCTCTATACCAGAAGTACTTCCCCAACGGAGGAGCTTCTATCTTTACATTCGAGATTAAGGGCGGTAAAGAGGCTGCATGGAAGTTCATTGACAACCTTAAGATTTTTAGTTTGCTTGCTAATGTTGCGGACGTAAAGTCGCTTGTAATTCATCCGGCTAGCACGACCCACAGCCAGCTTAACGATGCGGAGCTTGCAGACCAGGGTATTAGCCAGTCAACGATACGCCTTTCAATCGGTACGGAGCACTACGAAGATATTATTGCAGACTTGAGCCAGGCTTTTGACAAGGTTTGATTGTTTGCAGACGGGGTAGGGATTGTAGGGGTGCGAAGCGTTCGAGGCTTGTCTGCGACTG
>Ga0256404_1002809_pt1 | contig 37293 bp, 26 predicted proteins | sample RumenRJG_01DNA_FD_185990 | JGI IMG/M metagenome (GOLD analysis project Ga0256404, IMG submission 185990) | Bovine rumen microbial communities from Lethbridge, Alberta, Canada - RJG_01 | ecosystem: Host-associated > Mammals > Digestive system > Stomach > Rumen | place: Canada: Alberta | collected...
GCCGCAGAGACCGCAGCAGAATGTGCAGCCACAGAGACCACAGCAGAATGCATTCTGCTGTGGTCTCTGTGGCTGCACATTCTGCTGCGGTCTCTGCGGCTGTGCTCCCTGCTTAGGCTGTACACCCTGCTGATACTGCATGCCCTGCTGAGGTCTTACATTCTGTCCGTTATATGCCCCCTGTTGATACTGCTGTCCATTTGCAGCCGCTCCATATGCACCGTTGAGCCTTCCGCAGCTTCTGCACTGCATCTCTCCCGGTAAAAGCGGCTTTCCGCAATAAACGCAATTCATTTTTTTCCTCCTCCACTTTATTAAAATGCTCTGAGCTGTCTGCTTATTTTGTCTCCATTTACTTCAAATTCAGCAGATCCGTTTATAAGGATAAAATCCTCCTCAGATGCAAAAGTATCTTTCTTAAGCTCTGATCTTACTACAGACTTACAGTCGAAATTCTCCATTCTGACATGAATATCTCCATCTGCGCCTCCGTAGATCAGTGCATTCTCGCCGAAATTGTCGGCTCTCAGCTTGCCCCTCTCGAAGAAGAAATCCGTATTTCCTACAAGAGAACCGAATATCGTCGAATGCGGTGACCTGAGTGAAGCTTTAAATGATCCGTCTGCGAAATGTATCTTGCCGGTCTTTCCGTCAATCGTTCCGCATGCGGTGAATTTTTCTCCATTTCCCTGCATTATGATTGATGAATACTTAAACGAAAGATCAGCATCCGACTTGATCGAGCCTATGCAGACTCCCATGTGGGTATTTACATCAATCTTAAGATCACAGGAATCGATATGCATTTTCACATCACCTTCGATGGCTCCGATACCGACACCCTTCTCGCCTGTCAGGTTGATATTATATTTTCCTCTTTCAACACTGATATCTCCGCCCATACCGGCTCCGATACCAACACCGATACGACCGCTTGCATTTATAACGATCTCGCCGTCCTGATGGAATACCATCTCTCCGCACTTCTTATCCACCTGGTTGCCTATTCCGAAATACTTTCCGGTCGACAGATAGATACGAAGATCACCGTCTCCCTTAATGGTAAGCTTGGATGATTCAGGAACCAGGATTCCTCCGTTCTTGAAGAGATTATCGCCCTTAAGCACTATCGTAAGGTCAACATTTTCTCCCAGAACAATACACGGTGAATTCTTTGCGCTGAATATTGAAGCATTCTCCAGTGTGATATTTCCAAAGAAGCCATCATGCACCTCCAGCACCATTTCCACCTGATGTCCCGGAGTTCCGGCAAGTGTAAAGTCTCTGTATGTAACATTACTGTCAACAGCAACTATCCTGTTATAGCCTTCCTTACCGAGCGCATTCAGGCTGAGCCAGCTTGCTCTTCCGGAGGTATAGGTATTGTTGCCCTTCCTCATCTCCATATCGGCATTGATCTTAAGTATCTCATTAATGACCATCTGATCTATCGAATCAATGATTTCCGGACTCGGCTTAGCCGTGTAAAAGCCCTGAATAAGATCAACGCCAAGCTTTATGACCATCTCCAGCTCAAGATAGTTTTCAACCCCCTCTGCCAGAGCAAGGATATCACTTTCATGACAGAAATCTATGATCTCTCGAACAAAATACTGCTTGTTCAGATCCTTCTGGATATCAGTGATGAGCGATCTGTCTATCTTAACATACTTCGGCATGTATCTGAGAAGATTACTGATATTTGAGTAGCCCGTTCCGTAATCGTCAAGGGCAAGGAATATCTCATTCTTCTTCATACCTGCCTTAAATTCATCAAAATATCCCTCGTCCATTTCGGCAGACTCTGTGATCTCCACAACAACATTATCGTGGAATCTGTTAAGTCGTTTCAGGATATCATTTCTCTCATTTTCCTCTAAGATAACGCTCGGGATACTATTGATAAATATCTTCTTGTTCCTGATGATATCAATATTCTCTTCCATGATCGAAAGAATATTTTTAAATGTATCTCTCTCGACATCATCAAGACGCCCCATCATCTCTGAATACTTCAGGATAACGAGCGGATTAACGTCTGTCATCTCCGAACGCATCAGCGCTTCATAGGAATAAATCTCGCCTGTTCTTGCGCTTACTATAGGCTGGAAGAAGTATTTGAAAAGATTCTGGTTAAGCAGCTTATCAACCTTGGCGGCCAGCCTCTTCTCACTCTCGTTGAGATCCTCCATGGTCTTCTTATTCTCAGTCTTTCTCGCTGCCGAGATCTTACTTCTGAGGTTTACCAGCTCTTCATTTCTTTTAATTATCTCATAGCCGCGGGAAACCGCCTTTATCCATTCCCTGTAATTCTCATCATAGGATCTTGCTTCGGTTCCGTAGCTTATCATTGCAAATCCGTAGGTTACATCTTCAAAATATATCGGTGTGAAGAAAAATGCCCTTGGAGTATCAAATTCATCCACTATACTCTGGAAAAGAGACTTCCTGTCATGGTAATCCTTGATACTTATACTGCTCTTTCCTTCATTTTCGACATCATAATTTATAGCCGAGAGCATACGGTCCGAAAAGCCCGTCTGCATGCCCGCCTCATTTAAACATAAGCGGAAATTCTTAACGCCTCTGATCTGGAAGATATATGAATATACAACATCCAGATAGCCTCTTGTAGAGTTCTCCTTCAGGATATCCTCCTGAAGAAAATTATGTATAGAATTAAATCCGTCAACAGAGTCCTCGGTATCCCATGTCGGTCTCAGATTCTTCTCATCCTTTTTGCAGCCCTCACAGCCGCAGCTTTCTCCTATGAACATCTCAGGTTCCGGCTTCTTCTCCGGAAGTTCCTCGCCCCTAAGCAATGCCATAACACACTGAACTGAGTACCTTCCATAGTATTCCGCAGGAATAAATGAAGAAGTAAGCGGCTTCGGACATGTCTGTCCTTCCAGAGAGGAACCATATCCTGTTACAGCAATGTCCTCAGGAATCCTCACGCCGTTCTCAGTAAGTACCTTGGCAAGACCGATAGCCATACAGTCATTTGCACACGCTACAGCCTCAGGAAGAGGCTCGCCTGACTCAAGAAGAGAGCTTGCACACAGCTCACCGCTGGAATACCAGAAATCTCCCGAAAAGATTCTGTCCTCCGAAACAGGAAGTCCGTGGTCTTTCATAGCCTCCTTATAGGCCTCAACTCTTCTCTTCGAATGCCTGTGCCAGCTTTTACCTGTCAGAAAAGCTATATCCTTATAATTATGTACTTCTATCAGATGTGAGATTATCGCATAGATCAGACTGTATCCATCAGTCCAAAAGCTCTTGAAATAATTAGAATCACGATCGACAATGATAACCGGTCCACTGTATCTCTCATGAATATCAATTTCAATCTTTTTCCAGAGTCCCGGAGTCTGTATCGAATCGGCCATAACTATGACCGCATCGAAAAGAGCATAATCAACCAGGGTGAAAATATTAGAATCACCCTTCTCCCTCTCCAGTGTATTCTGATACTTTATATACATCGAAAAAACACAGACATCATACCCCTCTTCAAATGCCTGCTTTTCCAATCCGGTCAGAAATTCACTCTGGTAGGCCTCATCAGCCTGTCCGGTAAGCACCGCTAGTTTTCCTTTTGCCATTATAAATCCCCTATTGCAAAATCAACGTAACACTCTTATAAAAAGATGCTTTTATTTTATCACATACAGCCCCTCTCGGCAACTAAAACACATTTATAAGCGTCAATTTTTCACGCTTTTTTCGCTTATGTTTATTAACAAATCTTCATAAGAAATGAAGAATTTAAGTTCTTTACATAAACCCGGTTTTATCATAGAATTAGTTTGAGAAATGGTGCGCATCGCATCGTTATTGCCTTATGTTTTATTTTACTTAGGAGATATAAAAATGGATACACTTGAATTTTTATACACAACACCTGTCGGGAGAATGATACTTAAGCCTCTCAGCAGCAGATTTGTTTCTAAATGTGCAGGAAAGTTTTTAGACAGCAGATTCTCACATTTTCTCATTTCTGACTTTATAGCTAAGAACGATCTCAACACCTCAGAATTCGATACAATGGATTTCAGGTGCTTCAATGACTGCTTCAGCAGAAAGCTGAAGGACAACGCCAGAACGATAGATACCTCAGAAGAAAACATGATATCACCTTGCGACGGTCTGCTTACTGTTGTTTCTTTAAAGGACGGAGTTGCATTCCCGGTTAAGCAGAGCCAGTACACCGTAAAAAGTCTTCTCCGCGACGAAAGGCTTGCAGACAGATATAAGGACGGCTACGCTCTTGTTTACAGACTCTGTGTCAATCATTATCACCGCTACTGCTATGTAGAAAGCGGCAGAAAGAGCAGAAACAGATTCATACCGGGAGTACTTCACACAGTTCGTCCGATCGCACTTATGAATCGTCCTGTTTTCTCAGAAAACTGCAGGGAATACGCCTGCATCAAGACTAAAAACTTCGGAATACTTACACAGATGGAGGTCGGTGCTATGCTTGTCGGCAAGATTGACAACCATGCTCACGGCAAATGCTTTGTAAGACGAGGTTCGGAGAAGGGAACATTTCTCTACGGAGGTTCAACTATCATAGTTCTTGTAGAGAAAGGAAAGCTTAGGGTTGATGACGGAATCCTCGAAGCTTCAAGACTCGGCAATGAAACTCCTGTACTTTACGGTCAGAGGATAGGTCAGAGAATCAGCAGATAATCGTCATTTACAAATGGAGGTTAAAATGGCAGATCATTATAATGCTTTCATATCATACAGACACGCTGAAGCTGATATCAGGGTGGCTGAGACCATAGAAAAAGGTCTCGAGCAGTTTCATGTGCCTGGTAAGATCAGACAGAAAACCGGTATAAAGCGTATCAACCGTATCTTCAGAGATAAGGACGAGCTTCCTCTTACAAGCGACCTTACTGCTGAGATATCAAATGCGCTGGAGAATTCCGACTATCTCATAGTTATATGTTCAACAAACACGCGTGAGTCCCTCTGGGTACCGCGTGAGATTGAATTCTTTCTAAGAAATCACACAAGAAAACAGATACTTACCGTTCTTGTAGACGGCGAACCGACCGATACTATTCCGGAGGTGCTGCTGTCCGAGAAAAAGACGGTAAAGGATTTATACGGAAATGAACAGGAGATCGAAGTTCCTATCGAACCACTCTCCTGCGACTACCGCATGCCGCCTAAGAAAGCTAAGAAGGAAGAGCTGCCGCGTCTTGCGTCTTCTCTTCTCGGCTGCTCCTACGCAGAGCTTATGAACAGGCGCCGACAGTATAAGATAAGGCAGCTGTCAATCATCTTCTCGGCTATGCTGCTCGTAGCCATCGGCTTCGGTGCATATATGTTCTACAGCAGAAAAACTATCATGGAGAGTAGAAAGGCGCTTGTCGAAAGCAACGAGAAGCTCCTCCAGAGCCAGCAGGAGCTTCTTGAAAGCCGTGAAAAGATCAAGGAAAACTACAATACTGCTCTTCGCAATCAGTCGCGTTATCTCGCAAATGAATCCAAGCGTCTTATGGATGAAGATCTGAGAACTACCGCTCTTCTTATCGCTCTGGAATCGATGCCGGCAGAAGGAAAAAGCGGTGTGGTAACACCTGAAGCGATCAGAGCTCTCAACGAAGCAACCTATGCTTATCAGACAACATTTGGTTTCGATATGAATCCTATCTGGAATTATTCACTTCCGAACACAATTCAGAGCTTTGAGGTCAGCTATGACGGAAAGCATCTGGCTGCGCTTGATGAATACGGAACTCTGGTTGTATGGGACACAAAAAAGCACCAGGAAGAACTGAGACTTACAAGTGAATCCATGTACTGGACAGGTTATTCATTCACAAATGATTCCTTCATCCTCTGGTGTTATGATTCGATCGCTGCCTATGATATCTCCGATTTTTCATTACGCTATGAATTACATTTGGATCACTCGATCCATAATCTGATATATGACTATGATAATAAAAATATAATCATTATCGGTATGGCATCTGATCCGGATCCTTTTTCCATAAAGAATTATATGATCATCAAATGGTTAGACGAAATAACCGGACAAGAGATAAAAACCAAACTTATCGATGATAATAATAACAGCTGCTATCTAAACACGGCAAAGCTTTCACCGGATAAGAAAAAGATTGCCTTTTACGCTTCAACGCTTGATTCCACGGACAGATACTATATGGTATATGACTCTGAGACAGACAGCATAACACGTACCGACAACATAGGAAAAACATCTGCCTGTCTGGGATGGACACCTGACGGAAACCTGCTTGCAGCTATATATCAGGATGATTATCAGATGTACAGTTTTCTGAATGAAACCTATTTGAAGACAGATCATATAAAGATCAGTTGTTTAGACGTCAATACATTTGAGCCCCTCTGGAGCTATGATTTTTCTACAAATGACATTTCCCAGGGCTGCAAGTTTTATAATCTGGAAGCATCAAACTCAATTCTCTTCTACTGCGGAAACAGAGCTGTCACGCTTGATGAAAAGACCGGAAAAATGCTGTATGACCATAACACAAACGATACCATAGTTCATGTGGATGATAACAACAATGACGGACTTCCGATGTATATAACCTCTAACGGAGGAATCATTTACCCAAGTACAAGTACTTCAAACAATGCACTTGTTCAGAAATACAATCTTATCTCATCTGTCAGCAGTGCAGACGTTTGCAGCGGAATATTCGTTCTCAGAAAAAACGGTAAGGATGTCATTCAGTATGATCTTAATACTACTGATGACAGCTTCAATAAAACCAGCGGTATTCAGCCGCTTAAAGCACTTCCGACATCCACCTATGTAGCCGGAGATGTATTACTCATATATCAGTCAAGTATCGAAGTTCCTGAGCTGGATGTTATAGATATACGAAGCAATAACCTTCTGTATTCAATAACATTCTCTCTCCCTGAGAATACCGATATCAGTTTCCTCTCTTCGGATTATGATAAGGTGTATATGTATTATGTAAACAACGATACCATTTTCTTACGGACGCTGAATATCCCGACCGGAAAATATGAGGATAAAGCAATTGCTAAGGATCTGAAACACTTCATCTATCCGACTATGAATGACAGTATTATAACTTCATACAGTCTCTCGAAGGATGATAAAGCTTATATTTTGATCTATGATGTAACAACTGACACAGCCAGGACCATTGATTTACCTGAAGATTTAGGTAAGCCTTCATCATCTCCTGAGTATGAGCCGCTGACAAAAACAGTACTGTATCGTGATGACAAGGGCAGCTATCTTCTCTCTGATTCAGGTAAAGCCCCAGTGATCATTGATTTTCCTGATGACTGGACCGCTAATTACAACTTTGTATCAGGCTATACCGAAGATGAGCTTGCTGCTTTCAATGACAAGGCTATACACGTTTTTAACAGCTCAGGTACAGTAACAGCATCGATAAATACTCCGGGAAGGAGCCCCATAGGAATGTCATTTTGTCACACCTCTTCAGATGATATAATTCTTGTGACCTATAATGACGGTTCTTTATACAGATACAGTCTTGCAGGAGAATTTATCGGAAGAACGGACATCTCGGTATATGCCAATGATTCCAACAATCATACGTATGAATTTGATTATACTGATTCACTTCTCTATATTCATTTTTCTTATATGACAGATATAATCGATATGAATGGCTGGATTGAGATAGCTAATATACAGAATGTTCTTGGATATTCAAATGAAGCAGATATCTTCTACTGCTATGAATATAACAATGATTCTCTTTTCACGATTGGCTGCTTTAAGCGCTATACCACAGAGGATCTCATCAAAAAGAGTCTGGGCATTTTGAACGGAACAACGCTCAGTGATGATATCAAGTCAATGTACGGTATTACAGATAACTAAAAAGTATTATTACGATTAAAAAACCGACCTCCATCGTTAGATTCCGAGTCTAAGCTTAGGGGTCGGTTTTTTATAACCTGAAGCATCTTCTTTAATTCTGCAATAATAGGATAATCCTCTTACTCCTCAGCCTTTTTATATAACCTCGGGAAAAGGTTTCCTCTGATTATGTATATATCATGTTCATCATCCTTACGGCAGGCTATATAGTCTCCCGGCTCTCCCAGATAATATCTTTCCTCATCCCACTCTGTAAAGAGCTTAAGGCTCTTATCAAGCGGCTTTGCATATATCCTGCTCTTATCCGTCGAGATGACTGTCTTTGAGTAGCCTCTGACCATCTTGACTTCATTTGACGATATATTCTTGATACGCGGCTCATATTCAAAGCTTCTGGTGTAGGTATCACTGAGTATCTTATAGCTCCTTCTAAGCTTCTCAGCTGAAATAGGATATATCTCACCCTCAATACCTATCATAAGATATTTCTCATCATCTATCATAAGCTCTATATCGCCCTCAAGAGTACGGATTTCAACCAGAGTACCTACCGGATAAACCTCTGACAGCTTGACTGCTCCAAGCTCCTGCGGAACCTTCTCATAAAGCTCCATGCCTTCCTTATCGAGCACTGTATCCTTAGAATAAATGATCTGATACTTATCGTAGTATTCCTTAAGCCTCTCTGCAAATACGTACTGCGCAAGCTTCTGTACTACTCTCTCATCACTGGCCGGAAGATTGCTTTCAGCTTTAATATCAACTCCTGCCGTCTTCGCCGCATCAGGCAGGTTTTCAGCCCTAAGCATGCCGCCCGCCTTATACATATGTCCTCCGCCACCGCCAAGTCCATTTGCAAGAAATGCAGCCAGCTCATCCGCGTGGACCTCCTTGATACAGCTTCTGACTGAAAACTTCACCTCAGAAGAAGTAACATAGTAGGCAAGGCACACATTTACGCCCGCGGTCTCCATGACAAAATCGCTTATAACTCCGAGGATGTTCGGATCGCATCTTTCTGCCTCTATGACCATGTATCTGTTATCATAATTATATTTATAATCAAGTATCGCTCTTCCGGTTATCTTCAGCTCTCTTAAGGAAATGTTGGAGTTACTCATCTCCGTGATGATACCGCGGTAAATGATAAGGTTGTCAACCATATCGCGGTCCAGAGGGTGCGACATTTCTGCGAATTTATTTGTATCCGTGAAGAGGCCGTAATAAAGAGCCGTTGCAAGAAGGCGGTCTTCATTTACATCAAGTCCCTCCTGCTTCAGCATGTCCCAGACTACAGTTGCACAGCTTCCAACATTGCTTCTGACCTCAGACATCGGAACCGTATTAGTACCCTTCATATGATGGTCGATCACAGCTATAGTACCGGCATCAAGGGCGGAAACATTTCTCTCACCATACTGGCAGTCGACCAGCACAAGAAGCTCGGGAGTAATCTCGAGATCCGGCTCATATTCAACCGGTATCTTCAGCTTATCAACCATTATCATGAGATTGCTCTTCTGGATCATATTCCTGCCGCGGTAGATAAACCTCGCCTCACGGCCCATTTTTTTCAGATACCACCAGACTGCATAGCCCGACGCAAGTGCGTCCGCATCAGGATTGTCGTGGCACTGAACAACTATATCCTTATATTCCAAAAGCTCCTTAAGCCTCATCCTTTAACCCTCCATAAATTTCCGGCAGCACAAGCCTTCTCCCCTTTACATACATATGTATGCCTTATACACTTCCGGCACATTACCCTTCATAAATACATTTTCAAATATCGGAAAAGCTTTCCCATCATAAAACATTTCAAAATGCAAAAATGATTTCATCCATACTATAATATCATATAATCGTCATTTAATACATACAAAAAAACACTCCGGCGGGCAGATATCCTGCAGCCACCGGAGTGTTCTTTAGATTTTTATCTATTTACTTAGATAGTAATGACTTATTACAGCTGAGGACCTGCAGCAACAAGCGCCTTACCAGCTTCATTTGTCTCATACTTCTTGAAGTTCTTGATGAATCTCTCAGCAAGATCCTTAGCCTTAGCTTCCCACTCAGAAGCATCAGCGTATGTATCTCTAGGATCAAGGATCTCTGTTGATACTCCAGGAAGCTCTGTTGGAACCTCGAAATCAAAGAATGGGATCTTCTTTGTAGGAGCTGTCTTGATGTCTCCGTTAAGGATAGCATCGATGATTCCACGTGTATCAGGGATAGAGATTCTCTTTCCTGTTCCGTTCCATCCTGTATTTACAAGATAAGCCTTAGCGCCGTTTGCTTCCATCTTCTTAACGAGCTCTTCTGCATACTTTGTAGGATGAAGCTCAAGGAATGCCTGACCAAAGCAAGCTGAGAATGTAGGAGTTGGCTCTGTGATACCACGCTCTGTACCAGCAAGCTTAGCTGTAAATCCTGAAAGGAAGTAGTACTTTGTCTGCTCAGGTGTAAGGATAGATACCGGAGGAAGTACTCCGAATGCATCAGCTGAAAGGAAGATTACGTTCTCTGCAGCAGGACCTGCAGAAACCTTATTTACCTCAGCAGCGATGTTGTTGATGTGTGAAATAGGATAAGATACACGAGTATTCTCTGTAACTGACTTATCATCGAAATCGATCTTTCCGTTAGCATCAACAGTTACGTTCTCAAGAAGAGCGTTTCTCTTGATAGCGTTGTAGATATCAGGCTCAGACTCCTTATCAAGTCCGATAACCTTAGCATAGCAACCACCTTCGAAGTTGAATACGCCGTTATCATCCCAACCGTGCTCATCATCACCGATAAGACGACGCTTTGGATCTGTTGAAAGTGTTGTCTTACCTGTTCCTGAAAGACCGAAGAAGATAGCTGTGTGCTTTCCATCCATATCTGTATTTGCTGAGCAGTGCATTGAAGCAATACCCTTAAGTGGAAGGTAGTAGTTCATCATTGAGAACATACCCTTCTTCATCTCTCCGCCGTACCATGTGTTGATGATAACCTGCTCGCGGCTTGTGATGTTGAATGCTACGCATGTCTCTGAGTTAAGACCAAGCTCAGCAAAGTTCTCAACCTTAGCCTTTGAAGCATTGTAAACTACGAAATCTGGCTCGAAGTTAGCAAGCTCTTCATCTGTAGGAACGATGAACATATTCTTTACGAAATGTGCCTGCCAAGCAACTTCAACGATGAATCTAACTGCCATTCTTGTATCAGCGTTAGCGCCGCAGAATGCGTCAACTACGAAAAGCCTCTTGTTAGAAAGCTCCTTCTTAGCAAGTTCCTTAACTGCTGCCCATGTCTCCTCTGTCATTGGGTGGTTGTCGTTCTTGTATGCGTCTGTTGTCCACCATACAGTGTCCTTTGAGTTTGCATCCATAACGATATACTTATCTTTAGGTGAACGTCCTGTAAATACACCTGTCATAACGTTGATTGTGTCAAGCTCTGTGTTCTGGCCAACTTCATATCCCTCGAGACCTTCCTTTGTCTCTTCCTCGAATAATAATTCATAAGAAGGATTGTAAACAACTTCTGTTGTTCCTGTGATGCCATACTTTGTTAAATCGATTGCTGCCATTTTTGTACCTCTTTCTTAATATATTTTTTGCCTTAAATGATGAATACATGTTCCAAATAACTAATAGTTGTATGTCTTATAAAACACCAGCTTTGTCTGACCTCTCTTCACCATGTATTCATTAAAAAAGGCCAAGTTTCCAGTCAAGAATTATAGCTGAAATACCTGGCCTTGTCAATCTTTAGTTTATCATTAGCTGATAAAACCCATCGTATTTTATGTCAGTTTAATCTCCTGGGGGTTTAAGGCAGTTTAGGCCCATGGATTTGAGCTTTCAGGCTGTCTGATGTCTGACAGTATGAACTGCTCCCAAAGGCACCATTTTCCGTCCTTCAGCATACGAAGCTGTATATATCTCTGGCTGTCGGCACCACCCGACTGAAGATACAGCTTTGCATAGCCCTGATCATGATATGAATACGGGTTTTCGCTGATCGTAATCACATAAGGAACTGCCGGAGTATAGTCATTCTGAGGAGTTGCCCCCTTAAAATATGAACGTGGAATATAATCCTTGCCGTCCATAAATCTGTCATTTATGAACTGCTTATCCACGCCGCTAAGCGGTCTAGGTCCTCTTAAGACGTCCAGCATTGCAAAACACATTTCCCTGTTCTTGGGATAACAGCAAAGTGCTGCCACTGTAAGTGCAGCTGCGTCAAATGGATTCGTGCACGCTGCCTGCGGGAGAGCCCTGAATTCCTCTACACTTTCCGGGAGCTTCGCAAATGTCACATCCACTGACTTATTGCCCGCAAGACTTCCTATCGAATTTGCTATTCCTACAGCCCCCTGAACTGCATTGATATTTCCGGATGTGCCCTGATTCATCAGACCTTCTGCACTTTTCTTCAGATTGTCAAAAAATCCCATAAATACCTCCTTCCATTCACATATTTTCATAACCTATTTGGGAAAAAATATCCCCCGACGGACTTTAAATCTCATCGCATCGGGCGAATATTTATCCACCGCCTTCAACATTGTATCATTTTAAGTAAGCATCTGTATATATTTTTTTCATATAAATGTAAATATACCGAAAAAATCCCGGCATAGACATTGTCTATACCGGGATTTTTAAAGTTCACTATCCGTATGGCGATTTAAAATCTAGGAACAGCTTCAAGAACCTCCATGATATCGGTGATAACAGCAGCTTCTGCTTCTGTCTTTGCTCTCTCGGTCGGATAATTGATCTCACGACTGAAGTCTGCATCAAATGTATCCTTAATTGTAGGCACTGCTACAAAAAGCCTGTCCCCTTCAAAATTCATCATGATACTGCCGTATTTACCTTTAAGGTAAAGCATTTTCTCCATCATATCCGGAGTCAGAATATAGAATGCGTAATGCGGATCACTTGCATATACATTGAATATCTTGTTGAAGTTGACATTTTCCATGTCCAGCTTCTCAAGATGTTTGTTTGCAGGAGGGTAAAATATGAAAGCATCCGGTGTTATCCTTATACTTGCCTGAATCATCTTCGGCATGTAGATAACAAACATTCTTCCTCTGAAATATGTTGTCGTGTGACTGCTCTTACCACTACTTGTATGCTGCTGTACTACTACATCAGAGGTTTCAAACTTAACGCCCTTATAGGTTGCACATATATAATCCTCACTCTTGAAGCGGTTGCCCATTCTTACAAGATTGAAGCTCGCAACATCCATATGTGAAAAACCACCGCGCCATGAGTAGAACAGATTCTGAAATCTTTTTGACAGAACATCCTCAACGAAAACGCTTTTATAAAGGGCTTTAAAATCCGACATGCTCGTGCCGCCCTTTCTTATCTCAAATGCCACTGCTCCAATAGCTAAAAGCATAAAGAATATAGGCATAACATTTAGAAGAGGACTGCCTGTAGAGCCTGCAAATAACGTAAGAATAATGAAAACAGCAACGCCCAGAATTGCAAGTGCAGAAATCATTGCATGTCTTTTTCTCATTCTTTCAAGCTCTGCTATCTTCTCTGAAAGGCTCTTACCTTTCATCTCCTCAAGCTTTGAGCTGACACGATCTTTGCTTCTATAAGACTGGAAGCCCTGTAACCCATTTGCTCCATGCTGATATTTATAATTCATATTGCCGCGTCCGCCATAAGCGTTAAGACCGCCGACATTATAATTATTATCATAAACTAGATTTCCGAAGCCTCTGGAATTCATAGCCTGCGATCTGCTGACACGTCTTATTCCTCCAAAGCCGACCGGAGTCCCCATAAGATTTGCACGGTTTCCGATCATCGGAGCACCGAAGCCTCCTAAAAGTCCCACTTCTACCGGACCGGAATTGTTCAGGCTTCCGTAATTGCCAAATCCGGGACCACCCGGACCACCCGCGGGATTATTCATACCATTCGGGCCACCCATCGGACCATTCATGCCGTTTGGACCCATCGAGCCACCCATCGGACCATTCATGCCGTTTGGGCCCATCGGGCCACCCATCGGACCGTTCATGCCGTTTGGACCCATCGGGCCACCCATCGGACCATTCATGCCGTTTGGACCCATCTGGCCACCAATTGAACCATTCATGTTGTTCTGTCCCATCGGATTATTCATTGGATTATTCATTGGATCATACATCGGATCATCCATGTCATTCAGTCCCATCGGTCTTCCCATCGGATCGCTCATCGGAGTACCGAATGCGCCTGTACCGCTGCCTGCCGAAAGTCTGCTGTCAGGATCATATCCGTTCTGTCCCTGCGGATTATTATATAAACGTGCAGGCATATTCACTCTGCCGCCTGCTCCATTATTTATATTTGTATTATTGAAATCATTCATGCCGCTCACCTCAACATTTTTAAGGCTGTGCCATTAATCAACACCAGAACTCTGATCATTTTCCGGTATTCTGCGTTTATCCTGAAAATCCGGCCGCTTATTTATAAACGGCCGGACTTCCATTTCCCCTGTTTATCATTAATACTTCCTTCATGCTGCATTAATGGAACTTCATCTGCACATCATTTCTCTTATATGCTTCTGCAACAAAGAGTTCTTTTGATGCTGCTCCGATAGCTCCTGCAACTATAGATGATGGAAACATAACGATCTTGGTATTGTAGCTGTTTACATTTGCATTATAAAGACGTCTTGCTGCCTGAAGATGCTCTTCACAATCAGCTATAGATCCCATAAGCATTTTGTAAGTCTCGCTCGAAAGAAGGTTTGGATAAGCTTCAGCTGTAAGTCTGAACTGATTTGATGCATTATTCATCATTTCCAGTGCTTCCTGCTTCTCTCTGATACTCATTCCTGCACGAAGTCTAATGGTTTCATAAAGGGTTCTTGCCTCATGTGAGGTATACTCCTTTACAACCTCAAGCTGCTTTGTGAGAACGTCATATCTCTTGGTAAGTGCTACATCAATTCCGGATGAAGCCTCGTCACACTTAAGTGCAAGCCTCCTGATTCCATTCATTGTTGATACGTACCAGCAGATAATAAAAAACAGTACCACAAGGACTACGATCAATACATAACCAACTGCTCCCATAATAATTATCCTTTCCTCTGCCCTTCGCAGATATTTGATACAGCCTTCTTTCGAAAACAAATATTCGAATCAGCTGTTTACTTTGTTCTTATGCAATGATTCTATAATATAAAATGATATATTGCAACCAACTAAAATATACTTTTTATGCTACCCTTAGTTGCAGATTCAATCTTATGTTACATTGAGTACATAACCATCTTTTGATCTGCCCGACGGTCTGAGGCAGATGATCTAACGTCTGCAGATGCTTCATATATTAACTGTGCAGTTCAAGCGTAATACACATGATATCCGAAGCGTCCTTACCCTCTCCGGAAATGATATCTGCGTGGATCTCTCCGTCCATAAGCGTCATAAGACGTCTGCAGATATAAAGTCCAAGGCCGCTGCCTTCCTTCTTCTTAGTGTTTGTTCCTCTGTAAAAACTTTCGAAGATATTTGCAAGCTCGTGCTTTGCCAGAGTGCAGCCAGTATTCTTGATATCGATCCTAAGGTAACTGCTTTCTTCATTTATATCTATCCAGATTTTCTTACCGTCACCGTATTTAAGCGCATTTTCTATGATGTTCTGAATAACCTCGACCAGCCTGTCAGGGTCTGTCCTGATCAGTTTATTGGAAAAGCTTCCTATAGAAAAATCAACCGAATTCAGTTTCATCTTATCGTTATAATAATCACTGACACGCTCCATCAGATCATTCAGATAAACATCCTGCATATTTACATTAAATTCGATAATGTCTTCATTTGAGGCATTTACTATCCTCTTCATGTAGTCCTCTATCTCCATGACCTTGTCCTGGATGCTCTCCGCAGAGCTGATAACCTTATCACCGCTGTAAAGCCCTTTACTGATAGCCTTTGAATAAAGTGAGATCGCATTTAGAGGCGTTTTGATGTCATGAGAAAGTGACATAAGCAAAACCTTCTTGTCTCTCTCAAGCTGGAGATTCTTCGCCTTGGTATCCTCAAGCTGCTCGCGGAGCATGTTCATGCCCCAGGTGAATTTGCCGAAATATTTATCCTGTGATTCCGGAATATCCTTCACGAGTCCGCCCTTTGCTATCTCCTCCGGAAGTCCGGCAAGTCGCATAAATGGTCTTACCAGCTTTCTTCTATAATAGATTATCGTAAAGACAGCGATAAGTAAGGCTATGCCCAGAACTGTATTCACAATAAGTCTTACCTTTAATTCCAGCTTTTCGATCCTGGTTCCTTTGGTGAGCCTGTAGTCTATCCTGTAAATGTAACTTTCTGTTTTATAATATAATGATTTCTCATCTTCAGAAAGCAGTTCGTTATCATTTATCAGCTTGTCAGCGCCGCCCGCCTCAGCAGATACGATTGAATAAATGTATTCAAAGCTTTCACCACCGCCGCTTTTCATGGAAAATGAAACAAGTGCCGACAGATTCTCTGCCGCCACACCATTTTCCTTCTCATATTCTATTATTAAATGCTTTGCTCTGTTTATCTCAATATTGTGGCTGTTGTCATCCTTCTGCCTGAAGGAGCTCGTGATCAGTACATTGACAGCCGCAAATAAAATGATAAAGAGCAGCACAGTTTTGATCAAATCTTTCATATTATGTCAACTATTCAAATCTGTATCCTACGCCCCAGGCGGTAAGGATATGTTCAGGTTTCTTTGGATCCTTTTCAAGCTTTTCACGAAGCCATTTGATGTGAACCGTAAGCGTCTGTGTCTCACTCTCACTTTCACAGCCCCAGATATGACTAAATATCTTCTCCTTGCTGAGAACCTTGCCTTTATTCTCCATAAGGTATAGAAGAAGGGCGTATTCTGTCTTATTCAGAGCTTTCTCCTCTTTATCTACAAATACACATCTTCTGACCTTATCCAGAACAATATTTCCGCACTTCAGTTCATTTTCGGCATATCTTCTCTTTATGATACCTGCTACCTTGGCAAGAAGTATGTCTATATCATAAGGCTTTTCGATATAATCATCCGCGCCGAGTATAAGGCCGTTCAGCTTATCTTCCTTCGTAACCTTGGCGCTTACTATGATTATCGGAACGTCATCCTTCTCACGGATGGCTCTGCAGACCTCGAAGCCGTCCATACCCGGAAGCATGACATCAAGAACAACGACCTTTGCGCCTTCGTCCAGAAACACCTCCAGACCTTCCTCGCCGGTCGTTGCATGATATACGTCGTACCCTTCTGCAAGAAAGAAATCCTGCAGAAGAGTACCTATCTCTTCATTGTCTTCAACTATTAATACATCTATCATAATTTTCCTTTTTTTGTGCAATCCCATGGCTTTCTTGCTCCAACACATGCAAAGCATGTGTTGCTTGGTTGCTTCGCAACCACGGGTCCGCTTCGCGTCCCGAGTCCTACGGACCACGGGGCCCTCACTCGCTTCGCTCGTGCAATCCCATGGCTTTACCATCCCATCTCTTCAAGCCAGGCGCTGGCCTTGCGCTCGCGGGCACGGATATCATTTTCCGTGAATTCTCCATTTTCGTTTACGAGCTTACCAAGGGAAAGCTCACCCTTTATATTACCATCAACTATATATAAAATTCTACTGCATTTTGCTGCACTTTTCATGTCGTGAGTAACGAGCATGATAGTCATTCCCTCTCCGTTAAGCTTTGCCATCATTCGCATAACCTCTTCCGAAGAGCTCTGGTTAAGGGCACCTGTCGGCTCGTCTGCGAAGAGGATCTCAGGGCTGTTGATAAGACTTCTGCAGATACATGCTCTCTGGAGCTGTCCGCCGGAAACCTCTGTGATATCATTTTCTCCGATCTCACTTATCTCCATCTTATGCATAAGCTCTCTTGCCTTTTCGTCGATGGCTTCTCTTTCCTTTCCGGAATGTGCCTCATAGCCCGGAAGGATAATATTGTCATAAACGGTAAGGTTCTTCAGCATATTCATCTGCTGGAAGATGAAGCCCATCTTCTTAAGTCTGAAATCAGCCATTTCCTTCTCAGACATATCGGTAATCTCAGTGCCGCAGAGCTTTACGCTTCCCGCCGTTGCCTTATCCATTCCCGATACAGAATAAAGAAGTGTTGATTTTCCTGATCCGGATGGTCCCATGACTGCGACCATCTCACCCTCTTCTATCTCAAATGATACATTTTTAAGTATATTAATCTGTCTTTTATTTACTACATATGTTTTGCAAAGATCCTTAACAGTAAGTGCTGCCATTTTTTTGTCCTCCATTTTATCATTCAACATTCATGCTTCTGACTTCTACTTTTTTAACTCTTCTTGATACGAACAGACATGCAAGCATGCTGAACACAATAAGTACTGCCGGATATATAACATATACTTCAACCGGATTAATCATATAATCAATGTCCTTTGCACCCATAATCCTGAATACCTGACCTGAGGTTATCTTAGTAAAGATACCTGATGTAAGCATTCCGATCACTGTTCCGATTATTACTGCAACGCTCATTCTCTTGGTCTGCCAGAGCATGATCTTTCTGTTGTTGTAGCCCATTGACTTAAGTGTAGCGATGCTGCCCTTCTCTCTGATGATGAAGGTTCTCTGCATAAGAATTATCACAAGTGCATTGATGAGCATTACCACCAGGATAACAAGTATCTTGTAATCCTTCAGGTTCTGAATAATGCTTCCGATCATATCCTGAGTATATTTAACAAATGTCGATACCTCCATCTCTCTTCCATACTCTCTTAAGATCAGATCACTAAGCTCCTTTACTGTATGTTCTCCCTTAACACTAACCTGGAAAGCAAATACAGTTCCGATATTATCCATGCAAATGTCTGCATCCTCGTGGAATCTGATGCCCTCGCCCATGTTATTCATTGACTGATAAATGGCTGTTATTATAAATTCTTCCTCATGATCTCCATTTTTTACATAGATCGTATCTCCGAGAGCGGCATCGATCGAATCAGCTGTTTTCTCTGTGATAGCGATCTCATTTGCATACTTTGGTGCCTTTCCTTCTCTGAAGCTGTATCCTTCAATCTTTGTATTTATACCCTGAAGCGCTGTTGTACTGCTCTTAAGATCACCCTTTCTGATCTTCATTCTGAACATTGTCTCTACAGAGACCTTTTCAACCTCAACACCATTCTTATTCAGAGTATCCTCTAATTTATCCATTCCTTCATGCAGGTAATCTCTGTTTCTGTTGTAAACTGCATTTGCCTGATACTTTTCGTCAACAATACAGAAATCGCATTCCTGGAAACCGAAGAGAGGTGCTACCCTGTCTGAGGTAAGTGTATTGATCGTCGTTGCCGGCATGAAGAGAAGCCATGCTCCTACAACGCTTGTAAGTACAGGGATTAGAAACTTCTTCCAGCTGACTGTAAGATCATTAAATGCAAGAAATGAAGTTGTTCCGATTCTCTTCTTCTTTAATCTGATAAGACCTTTCTTCTTGAATCTCTGGCCGTCGGCGCCATTTCTTATAGCGTCCATCGGCTTCATCTTCTTTACCTTCTTGGTACTTCTGTATGCTGCTAAAATGATAAGGAATATCATTAGCATCGATGCAAGAAGCATTACGATCACGCTGCTTCCGGTGCTTTCGATGACCATCGTCTTAAGTGATTACTTAACAAGTGCGCGGCTGATAAACAGGCTGAGTATAAATCCGGCTGCCGCACCGGCTACGGTAAGGATTGCATATTTAACCATATACATTCTACGGATCCTTTTATCCTTGATACCGATAGCCTTCATGATACCGATCTCTTTAAATGCATCATTTATCGTGAAAATGATCGTAAATCTGAGGATCAGAACTGATATAAGTACCAATCCGACACTGACCATGAAAAGCAGGAGGGCCATTACGATATCCATGATATATGCTGTCTTAAGAAGACTCTTGTCTGCTGCAAATGCACATTCACATGAGGCTTCATTAAAATCGCTTACAAACTTCTTCTGATTGTCTGTATGTATACCTATCATTCCTGCATAGGCAAAGCTTTTACTTTCTCCGAGTTCTGCAATATCATTTTTGCTCATGATCACTCGACCGTTGCCCATCATTTCTCCGCCGAATACAGCGTCCTTTACAACTCCCTTGATCTTATAATCATTTAAGAAACCATTGTCTGAGGAAACTGTTAAGGTGTCGCCCTCTTTGGCGCCTATCGCATTCATAATGGTAGTTCCCAGATAAATATATCCGTCTTCTACATCTTTGATCTCATTATTGTCCTTGTCGAAGAACTTTGTCATGCTGTTGTCAGCTGTATTTGCCACTATACCTGCGCTGAACTTTACATTCTCGCCGTTAAGCCTTAAGTCTCTTCCTGTAAACCAGAAGCCCATATCAAAGGTGTATGACTTAACTATACCTTTCTCAATCTCTTCATCGAGCACTTCAAGGATGTGTCTGTCAGCATTCGTGAGCTCTGTTCCGAGACTGCCTATCGAAAATATATTGTAATCTGCGACCTCAGCAATCTCGAAGAAGTTTCCCAGTCCGTTAACAGTAACAAGAAGCTGGTTAACACTGGTCGCTATAAAGAGCGTTGCCATGAAAACAAATATCACTATGATGATATTTATGCTCTTCTTCTTTCTAAGATCTTTTCTTAATACCTTGAATAACATTTTCTCTCTCCTCTTTCAAAAGTCTCTATGTATCTGCACATATTTCTTAACTCTGAGGATACTATACAATACTAATTATTAAATAATCATTAAAAAACCGCCGGAGGATATTTTTATTCTCCGACGGCATATGGATCATCTTCCGGAACTGTTTATTTCAGATATTCAGTTCACTCAGCCACATATATACAGCTGACACCAATGCAAGATGTATTATCACCATGAGAGGTACCAGCACCTGGAATTTAAGCTTTCTTATCTTATGATGGAAAACCTGCATTCCGAGGAGCGAACCTAAAGCTCCTCCTGCTACACTTACCATGATAAGCGAGCTCTCACTGATCCTCCATTCGCTTCTCTTAGCTTTTCTTTTATCCGAACCGAACATAAAAAATGCAATAATATTTATTACCGCATAATAAAATATGATCGACTTTATAACTGTTTCCAAATTCTCTCTTTCCTGTCTTTTCTTTTTTTACCTCTTAATCCTCTGCCTCAGCGCTTCATAAGCCGCAACAGACGCACTTATCGCTGCATTCAGAGATTCGACCTGTCCCATCATCGGGATCCTTATCATTTCGTCCGCGAGTGAGCTCAGTTCATCCGAAAGGCCGTTTCCTTCATTTCCTATAAGAAATGCAGTCCCCTTTGTGAAGTCCTTTTCATAGAACTGCTCACCATTTAAATGCATAGAATAAACCGTAATGCCCGAAGCCTTAAGCTTCGTCACATCCTCAGGAAGATCCGGTGAAACATATATCTTCATACGAAATATTGCTCCCATCGTAGATCTTATGACCTTTGGATTATAAATATCCGCCGAATCATTGCTTATCATGATGCCTGTAACTCCGGCCGCCTCGGATGTTCTGATGATAGTTCCGAGATTTCCGGGATCCTGCAGCTTTTCAAGCACAAGTATCAGCGGTGCCGTCTTCTTATCAGCTCCTTCTCCGGAAATGATATCTTCGAAAGCACATTCATCCATCCTTACTGCAGAAATGATTCCCTGAGGATTCTCGGTATCGCACATTTTCTTCATGCACGACTCAGAAACAAGCCTGTCGTCTTCGAAGCCGGTATTAATATTTATACTGTCAATCTCTTCCCGGTATCTTTCATAAGCCTTCTCGGTATAATACAGCTTTACCACTCTTTCTCCCGGTATCTCCTTTATCATACGGATACCTTCCACAGGAAAAAGCCCCTCTTCATGTCTGAAAGAGGCTGACTTTCTCAGCTTTTCCATATATTTAATCTTATCATTTGAAGTTGATGTTATCATTTCTTTTTCCTGCCGTACTATTTTTTATCTCTGACTATGACCTTATCAATACCATATTCCAGCTTCAGGGCATCGATCACGCCTGATTCCGGATCAACAAAGCATTTCATCTGCTTTCTGCTCCTCTCGGCACGGAGCTGGACATATACAGGCGAAAAGCCCTTATGGTCCATAAGAAGCTGGATAAATGAAGACTCGTTCTCCTTATAATCCTGAAGATCCTCAAAAAGCACCCAGATCTCTTTATTCTTCTGTCTGTAGGTTGCCGCCGCATCATCGAGGCTTATTATCTCGCCGGCTATCAGCTTTCCTTCCTCCTCAGCTATCTGCGCACGTCCCTTGACCATAACCTTGCTTCCGGCATAAATAAGCCTGCGGCAGGCCTCAAAGGTTCTTGGGAACACGATTACCTCTACAGTTCCCAGAGTATCAAGCAAAGTAAGGAAAGCCATATTTTCATTATTCTTGGTTATCTTCATATTAATGCCGTCAATGATACCGCCGACGCTGTATTCAGCCTTATCCGAAACAACCGTCTTACCGGTCTCCTCGTCCATGAAGAAATCCATGGTAACCGCCGTACCGCATTTCTCGATCACTTCTCTGTAATCGTCAAGCGGATGGCCGCTTACATATATTCCAAGTATATCCTTCTCGCCGGAAAGCATCTCTTCTCTGGAGAATTCCGGGATATCCGGATAATCCACACCAAAGGCATCTCCAAAGCCTGAAGAATCATTTCCGTCACCGGCCATTCCTCCAAGGAAATCCATAAGATTTATCTGTCCGGTGATCTTACTCTTCTTCTCTCTCTGTGCGTTGTCCATTATATTCTGGTAAACTGCCATCATCTGACTTCTCTTTACCTTAAAACCGTCAAATGCACCCGCCATGATAAAGTTCTCGATAGCCTTGCGGTTTATGTCCTTTCCGGTCATCCTCTCGATAAAGTCCTGAAGATCCCTGAACGGGCCGTTTTCATTTCTTTCAGATAATATAGAAGAAACAACCGCTGTTCCGATCGATTTAATTGCGGACAATCCGTATCTTACAGCCTCTCCCGAAACCGAGAAATCGCCTTCTCCTTCATTTACATCAGGAGGAAGAAGCTTTATACCCGCCTTTCTGCAGGCATCTATATAAGTCGCAAGCTTCTTGGAATTATCCTTTACGGAGGTCATTAAGGCCGCCATAAAATCATACGGATAATAGCACTTAAGATAAGCCGTCTGATATGCAACGACAGCATAAGCCGCTGCATGGGACTTGTTAAATGCATATTTTGCAAAGTCCGTCATCTCGTCAAATATCTTATTCGCAGTCTCCTCGGATATACCCTTCGCAACGCAGCCCGGAACGCCCATCTCAGCATTTCCGTGAATGAAATACTCTCGCTCCTTCATCATGACATCCGCCTTTTTCTTGGACATCGCACGACGCACAAGATCTGAACGACCGAGGGAATAACCCGCAAGCTCCATAACGATCTGCATAACCTGCTCCTGATATACGATACAGCCGTAGGTCGGGCTGAGTATCTTCTCAAGCGCCGGATGATCGTAGGTTACTGCCTCCGGATGCTGTTTTCCGGAAATGTACTGAGGTATAAAATCCATAGGACCCGGACGATAGAGAGATATACCCGCAATGATATCCTCCATATTTCTCGGCTTAAGTTCCTTCATGAAATTTCTCATGCCCGAAGACTCGAGCTGGAACACGCCCTCGCACCTTCCGGCTGAGATCATGTCATAAACCTTTGCATCATCCTGAGGGATATTATCAATATTGATCTTCTTTCCGGTTCTTCTCTCAATGCTTCGGAGCGCATCACGAATAACGGTAAGCGTTCTGAGACCGAGGAAATCCATTTTCAGAAGACCCAGCTCTTCTATCGTTGTCATGTTGTACTGTGTTGTGACTGCCTCACCATTTTTACACAGCGGAACAAATTCCTCTATCGGTTCACGGCCGATAACCACGCCTGCCGCATGCATAGATGCATGCCGTGGAAGTCCTTCAAGCCTCTTCGCCATATCGACCATAAACTGTACATCTTCATTTGTTTCATAGAATTTCTTAAAATCCGGGCTTGCCACAAGCGCCTTCTCTATAGTCATGCCGATCTCCATCGGTATTGACTTTGCAACGCTGTCGCAGAGATTATACGGAAGGTCAAGCACTCGTCCGACATCTCTTACGCAGTTGCGGGCGGCCAGAGTTCCAAATGTCACTATCTGAACAACCTTCTCCGGTCCGTACTTTCTTGAAACATAATCAATAACCTCCTGCCTTCTCTCGTAGCAGAAATCAATATCTATATCGGGCATGGTAACACGCTCCGGATTGAGGAAACGTTCAAAGATGAGACTGTATCTTATCGGATCTATATTCGTAATCTTCAGACAATACGAAACTATAGATCCTGCCGCAGATCCTCTTCCCGGACCTACTGCGATCCCGTGTTCCTTCGCATAGTTGATGAAATCCCAGACTATCAGGAAATAATCAACGTAGCCCATGTTATTTATGACATTTAATTCATACTTGAGACGCTCGTAAAGCTCATCTGTTACCGGCGAATATCTCTCCTTGATACCATCCATACAGAGCTTTTCAAGATACGAAAATGCAGTATAGCCCTCCGGAACATCATATTTTGGAATCTTCTGCTCTCCGAACACTATCTCGACATTACACCTTTCAGCGATCTTGTGAGTATTCTCAAGAGCCTCCTTCGCATAATGGAACTTCTCATACATTTCCTCTGGCGACTTAAGATAATACTGTCCCTCGGCATAACGCATTCTGTCCTCGTCCGCAACCTTCTTGCCGGTCTGGATACAGAGCAGTATGTCATGTGGCTTCCAGTCATCCTTGTAAATGTAATGTGAATCATTTGTACAGATCAGAGGGATGTCTATATCCTTCGAAAGACGCAGAAGTCCTGCATTTACTGTCTGGTCCTCTGCTATATCGTGGTCCTGAAGTTCAAGGAAGAAATTGTCCCTGCCAAATATATCAACATACGAAAGAGCCGCCTCCTTCGCTTTATCATAGAAGCCCTTTCTGAGATAAAATGCAACCTCCCCCTGAAGGCAGGCAGACGTGCAGATTATTCCCTCGTGGAATTCCCTGAGCACTTCCTTATCTACTCTCGGCTTATAATAATATCCTTCTGTAAAGCCTCTTGTGACTATCTTGGAGAGATTGCTGTAGCCTTCATTTGTCTCCGCAAGCAAAATAAGGTGATAATACCTCTCATCCTCGCTGCCCGGTTCACGGTCGAATCTTGAATTCGGCGCAACATAAACCTCGCAGCCAATGATCGGCTTTATCCCCTGCTTCCTGCATTCCTTATAAAAATCTATCGCTCCGTACATCACACCATGGTCAGTGATCGCAAGAGAATCCATTCCAAGCTCCTTAGCCCTTTTTACAAGCTCGGGGATCCTGGCTGAACCGTCCAGCAGACTGTACCCGGTGTGGACATGCAAATGTGTAAAATTCATTTTTTACCCCTTATCACAAAATGCCCGATACTATGCACCATTTATCCAGAAAAATGTATGATCAATTCTCTCTTGCCACTGTCACATGATCGCGATCATCTTCACAGTGACATGAAAAAAACTTATTTGCCGCAATGGCATGATCCACCACCGCAGCAGCACGATCCGCCGCAGCAGCATGGGTGCTTCAGTGCCTTCTGCCTTGCAAAATATACCTCCATCCACCTTCTGGCATATCTAAATGTGTAATCCTCGCCCTTCTCGGCAAGCATTTCCAAAAGCAGCTCCAGCTTCTTCCTGACGTAAGGATGAAGCACATATCTGCCCCTTCCTCTGTTGTAGTATTCAAGTGCAGATGAATCATTATAGTTTTCGCCTTTATAGATCTTGCTGGCTGCTACTCTGTCACAAAACATTTCAACTATGTAATTATCCGGCATCTTCATACCGGTTATACCGCCCTTGCCCTGCTTTACATCATAATCAATCCAGTATTCCAAATGATGTTTGTTGCGGCCCTTATGATGAAGCCACGCAGAAGTATAGCCTCTTGCCTCTCTTTCGGCGTCATTCGGACTTCTGTCCCCTTGGAAATATTTAATGCCTACCGAAAATTCAGTCCACGAATATTTAGAAAGATCGTGCAGAAGCCCCTGCTTATACAGTCCGCATCTGAAACAGTTTTTCATAACCTCATGTCTGTGACGATTGATCGTCACAAGATGGTTTTTGGCATTTTTTATATATTTCGTAAGATCACTTTGAGAACACATTTTTCTACTCCGTAACTTTTATACTCACTTTATTATTTAATTATTCATCTTCGTAGCGCTAAAAATCTGTAACATCGTATATTCACCCGGCTTCAATCTGCAGTGCGCCGTTATTTATGATTTTATCACTAAATCCGGCTTAATGCCACAATTAAAATATTGTTACAGAATCGCCTGAAATGGCAGAAATAAAAGAAGCAACCGCACATCTGACCAGGATTAGGTTGCCTTATGTGTAAAAAAAGCCTTGAAACACACATATAAACGTTATTTCAAGGCCAACTCTAAGTATTAAGCTTCTGATGGGACTCGAACCCACGACCTATTGATTACGAATCAATTGCTCTACCAACTGAGCCACAGAAGCCTGTTTTTTCAAACCGAAAAGCATTATATCATACCAGTGCATCAAAGACAAGAGCCGATTTAGCAGTATAGACTTGCAAATGTACATATCATCCGTCCGAAATATCAAGTCCACTATTCTTCCCCTCTTACACTTGAGATAAATTCCGCTTTGCGGTAGAATGAGTAATACACAATACTAACAGCAAGGTGGAACAAAATATGAGTTATAATTTTTTCGCAACGATCTCAAGAATGAAATATATTGAACGCTGGGCGCTCATGAGGAATTCAAGAGCCGAGAACCTTTCGGAGCATTCCCTCGAGGTTGCAATGATCTCCCACGCTCTCTGTGTTATCGGAAATGTCCGCTATGGCAAGAACTTAAACAGCGATAAAGCCGCTCTGATCGGTCTATATCATGATTCTTCCGAGATAATCACAGGCGATATGCCAACCCCTGTAAAATACTATAATGAAGACATCAAGGACGCCTACAAAGAGGTTGAGGCTATCGCTGAGAAGAAGCTTTTAAACGAACTTCCAAATGATCTTCGCCCTGAATTCGAGAAGTTATACAGAGTGGAACGTACTGAGGAAGAGCTCTATATGCGCCGTCTGGTCAAGGCCGCCGATAAGCTTTCTGCATATATAAAATGTATCGAGGAAGATAATTCCGGCAACAAGGAGTTCCGAAGCGCAAAAACAAGTATTGAAAAAAAGCTTGCCAAAATGTCAGAAGAGCTTCCTGAGGTTGGAGATTTCATGAAGGATTTCATTCCATCATACGGCAAGACTCTTGATGAATTAACAGGAAGATAATCTTCAGAACATGATCCAGAAATAATCCCGGAAATGTTCCAGGAAATGTTCCAGGAAATGATTTCTGGAATAATTCCCGGAAAATCCCTTTAAACATCACAAAAACAAACATAAAAAGTACCTCAGATCACGCAATAATCTGAGGTACTATTTTTATGCTTTATAAATATCCGTCATAAGCTGTAAGAGTTATGATCATTCTTATACTTCCTGATCATCAGATGCATTATCAGATACATTTTCTGTTTCATCTGCTTTCTTCTCAGCCTCGGCTCTTTTTTCTTCAGCCGACTGATAATTATCCCATGGCATTTTCGGCTTTTCGACTTCCGGTATGATTTCCGGCTTAGATTCCGGCTCATCATTTTCAGCATCTTCAACTGTAATGGCCGGCTTGTTATCTGCCTCTATACGAGGACTGCTCTGATCGATCTGCTCTACAGACATGTCGTCATCTTCGTCATCCTCATCATCAAGGCTGAAATCCTTATAATACTCCGGACTTGCCTCAAAATCCTTATATGCCTTATATTTATCCTTATTCTTTACGCTCTTAAGGATTGACTTAAGCTTTGCTTCTTTCTTCTCTTTCTTGGCCTTCTTCTCGGCTTTTTTTTCAGCTTTTTCAGCCTTCTTCTCAGCCTTAAGTTCAGCCTTCAGCTCAGCTTCCGCCTTCTTATCAGATACAGTTACCTGATATCTGCTTCTGACTGCAGGAGTTCTTGTATAATTTTCGCCTTCAACCTCGTAAACCGGCTTCTGATCAGCTGATACCCTGTTGAAGATATCCATGAACTCTTCTCCGGTGATGGTCTCGTGCTTTACAAGGAATTCTGCTATGGCATCAAGTATCTTCTCATTTTTCTTAAGAAGAAGGATAGCCTTATCATAGCATCTTCTGATAATGTTTCTGATCTCTTCATCAACCATAGCAGCTGTACGATCTGAACAGTTGTAATATGCTCTGTTGTCGAGATACTGTCCGGTGGTCTCTTCCATCTGAACCATTCCGAAGCGGTCTGACATACCGTACATTGTTACCATCGCCTTGGCGATCTTGGTTGCCTGCTCGATATCATTTGAAGCACCTGTTGTTACAGAGTTAAACTTAAGTTCCTCAGCAGCACGTCCACCCATCGTAACTACGATACGGGCTTCAAGCTCAGCCTTGGTCTCAAGGTATTTCTCTTCTTCAGGTACCTGCCATACATAACCAAGTGAACCCATGGTTCTTGGTATAATGGTAATCCTCTGTACCGGCATAGAATGCTTCTGAAGAGTAGTAAGAAGCGCATGTCCTGTTTCATGGAATGCAACAATTCTCTTTTCTTCGGTACTGAGTATTCTGTCTTTCTTCTCTTTTCCTGCAAATACAACCTCAACCGATTCGATAAGATCCTTCTGTGAAACCGCGCTTCTTCCCATACGAACTGCACGGAGAGCGGCTTCATTTACAATATTTGCAAGATCCGCACCAACTGAACCGCTGGTTGAAAGCGCAAGCTCGTGAATATCAACTGTTTCATCCAGCTTAACATTTTTAGCATGAACTCTGATGATATCCTCACGCCCCTTAAGATCAGGCTTCTCAACGATAACTCGTCTATCGAAACGTCCCGGTCTGAGGAGCGCTTTATCAAGAACCTCAGGTCTGTTGGTAGCCGCAAGGACTATAAGACCCTTTGAGGTATCAAAACCATCCATTTCTGAAAGGAGCTGATTCAGTGTCTGCTCACGTTCAGAGTCGCCGCCCATGTGTCTGGTATCACGGCTGCGTCCGATAGCATCGATCTCATCGATGAAAATGATACATGGCGCCATCTGGTTGGCCTGCTTGAAGAGATCTCTTACTCGGCTGGCACCGACACCGACATACATTTCAACGAATTCCGAACCTGAGATTGAGAAAAACGGTACATTTGCTTCACCGGCTACTGCCTTGGCAAGAAGCGTCTTACCTGTTCCCGGAGGTCCTACAAGAAGGGCACCTCTTGGAAGCTTTGCACCGATGGCTGTATATTTTTCAGGCTGATGAAGGAAATCAACGAGCTCAACAAGCGATTCCTTTGCTTCCTCTTCACCTGCAACATCTCTGAATGTAATGCCTGTCTTCTTCTGGACATACATTTTGGCATTGGATTTACCAACGCCTCCCATTATGCCGCCGCCCTTAGTAGCGCTTCGCATAATGAGCATCATAAAGATGTAGAATACAGCGATCATGATAACGTAAGAAAGTATCGTACGTATCAGTGCATTTCCGCCTTCGTCTATCTCAGAAAATTTTACATCTGCTTTTGCAAGTCTGTCGACAAGTCCGTAATCATCCGTCCTTACAACGAAGTAGGTGACATTTTTAGTGATATCACTCTGCTCCTTCGGAGTGAAATATATCTTATCGTTATATATTTCAACTTTGGATACTTCCTTGTCCTCGATCATATCTATGAACTTGTCATATGAAACTTCTTCCTCACCTGATGTCTTGTAGGCGTTGTACTGCTGCCAGAAGACCAGTGTAAGGACTATCGAAATGATGAGGATTATAAGTGTGGCTGAAGGGCCGCTCTTCTTTCCGTTCCCATCATTTCTGTTATTTGGATTATTGTCCATTTTTTAACCTTTCCAAAGAATACATTTTTGGATTAGATTGCCTGTCCTCCGTAAAGCGGATACTTATCTGTAATGCTCTTTACGAGTGCTTCAGCAGCTGCATTGTCTCTGTCGATGATAGCAGCCTTGAATGCATCAGCGATAACATACATATCTTCCTTAACTGCTCCTCTTGTTGTAACAGCAGGTGTACCAACTCTGATACCGCTTGTTACAAATGGAGAACGTGGATCATCAGGAACTGTATTCTTATTAACTGTGATGTGAACCTCATCAAGAAGCTTCTCAACTTCCTTACCGGAAATATCAAGTCTTCTTAAATCTACAAGCATAAGGTGGTTATCTGTACCGCCTGAAACTATATCGAAGCCTCTGTCGATAAGTGCTCCTGCAAGTGTAGAAGCGTTCTCAACAACTCTTCCTATGTAATCCTTGTATTCCTGAGACAGAGCTTCCTTGAAACATACTGCCTTACCTGCGATAACATGCATAAGAGGACCACCCTGGATACCAGGGAAGATAGCCTTGTTGAAGTTATATTTTGCATTTACTTCTTCGCTGCAGAGGATAAGTCCGCCTCTTGGTCCACGAAGAGTCTTATGTGTTGTAGATGTTGTTACATGTGCGTATGGGATAGGGCTCATATGCTTACCTGCTGCGATAAGACCTGCGATATGAGCCATATCTACCATGAGAACTGCACCAACTTCGTCAGCGATCTCACGGAACTTCTTGAAGTCGATTGCTCTTGCATATGCAGAAGCACCTGCGATGATCATCTTAGGTTTGCACTCCTTGGCAATACGAAGAACCTCATCATAATCGATACGTCCGTCTGAATTTACACCGTAAGGAACGCAGTTGAAATACTTACCTGACATATTTACAGGTGAACCGTGTGAAAGGTGTCCGCCGTGATCAAGTGACATACCCATATATGTATCGCCCGGCTCCATGATAGCAAAGAATACTGCCATATTTGCCTGAGCACCTGAGTGAGGCTGAACATTTGCATACTCAGCTCCGAAAAGCTCCTTTGCTCTCTCTCTTGCAAGATCCTCTACTACGTCAACATACTGGCATCCGCCGTAATATCTCTTTCCAGGATAACCCTCAGCATACTTGTTTGTAAGAGGGCTTCCCATAGCAGCCATAACTGCCTTTGAAGCGATATTCTCTGAAGCGATAAGCTCAAGGTTAACATTCTGTCTTGTGATCTCGTCAGTCATCGCTGCTGCAACTTCCGGATCGATCTTTAAGATCTCATCAAAACCGTACATTTTTTTAATTCCTCCATTTTTCTATAAAATACTCCGTACCGGAACATTATCTTATTAATCCCATATTTTATTAAATAATATCCGGGATACAGGGCAGAACGAGCCCTGCGATATAGTATACCATATCATCAATTTAATATCTATAAAAAATCTGTGTATTTTATATTATTTTATTAAGAAAAATCACATAGCCGACAGCTGCCCGAAGGACAACTGCCGGCCGTAAATAAGGTTTTTGCTGGGAGGCTAACCATTATTTTCTAAAAAAATCGGTTGTATCTATGTTACATATTCTATCGATATGAACACATAAATACAACCAATCCAAATGTATATTTTTGTCAACCTACAGTTGCAATTGTTTATTTCTTCTTGCTTACGTTCTCCATCTTGATGTAATAATCAAGAAGACGTATTACATAATCCGGAGCGTGCCTTCCACCACGTTCCCATTCTGAAACTGTTCTGTAAGGGATATCAAAAAATTCACAAAATTCCCTTCTGTTCATACCAGTTTTCTTTCTCAGTTTCTTTACTACCTCTGCCTTTTCATCAACTAACACTGTATCCAAATATTTATCCTCCCTTTTATTTAAACGAAAATCAATCGTGTTAAAGTCGTGTTGGTATTTCTATTTTTTTCAATTTATGATCATTACATTTCAAATAACCGCTTTATCTCTATTCAGGAAGATAAATATGACGCGGCAGACCGCTTACATATACAGGCGTAAGTTCTGCCTGGATCAGAGGCTTTGCATAGTCAATAAATTCCTGCTTCATCTGTGTGTGAGCATCATTTATCCAGCTCATCGGAACCTTCTTCTCAAGGTTCGCTACCTCACTTATATCATGTATCTCTGTGGTGCACTGATATGGTGCATTTGAGATTCTCTTCAGTGTTACAACCTTTCCGGTCTCTCCTTCATAAGCTGCCTTTACTGCTGCTCCCCCAACCTGGTAAGCCTCAGTAATATCGGTTCTTGAGCTTACATGTCCTGCACATCTCTGGAGAGTTGAAAGCTCTATGCTTCTTGTCTTTGTATTCATGGATCTTGCGATAACATTTGAAAGATATCTTGCAGTTCCGGTAAGTGATTTGTGACCGAAAGCATCAACCGCATGAACATCATCTGCAAGCTCGCAGACATATCTTCCGTCCTCAAGCTTAACGCCCTCTGAAACGGCTATTACTACGCTCGGCTTCTCCTCCTGCATGCGCTTTACCTTCTCAACGAATCTGTCGACATTAAATGTAACCTCCGGAAGAGCGATCATATCAACGCCTTCGCAATCCTCTTCCTTAGCAAGCGCTGAAGCTGCTGTAAGCCATCCTGCATTTCTTCCCATGACCTCAACTATGGTAACGTACTTTGTACCGTAAACCGTTGCATCACGGATGATCTCCTTCATTACTACACCGATATATTTTGCTGCGCTTCCGTAACCCGGTGTATGATCTGTGACCATAAGGTCATTATCTATAGTCTTAGGAACACCCATGAATCTGATGCTGCTTCCAACGTGATTGCCGTATGCAGCCAGCTTGCAAATGGTGTCCATACTGTCATTTCCTCCGATATAGAAGAAATAACCGATATCAAGCTTTTTAAGTATTTTAAATATATCCTGATAAAGCTTCTCGCCTTCCTTATCGCGCCAATCCGGAAGCTTGTATCTGCAGCTTCCAAGATAACTTGATGGAGTACGCTTTAAAAGCTCTATATCAAGCGCTGAATGTAACCTTTCCGAAAGATCTATATATTTCTCTTCAAGAAGCCCCTGTACCCCGTGAAGCATGCCGTAAACATGCTTGGCTCCTCTTTGTTTTGCTGCCTCGTATACACCCGCCAAACTCGAATTAATGACAGCAGTAGGTCCTCCTGACTGCCCAACTATAGCATTGCTCATAAAGACATCCTCCTCATGTAATAAAATGTAAGCGCTTACATTTACTAATTATACACATTTTACACGAATTACACAAGTAGGAAAATTGTTTTAATATGAAAACAATACAAAAAAGGAGACAGAATGACGTTTCATCACGCCTTCTGTCTCCTCAAGACCTGTTTTTCAGCTCAGCCCAGCGGTTTTATCTCAAAGTGACGATATTATCCTGTCTCTTCCTGCCTTCTTGGCTTCATAAAGACAATCATCCGCATCCTTAAGAAGCATCGTAAGATTAGTGTGCTTATTACATAATACAAGACCAACGCTTGCTGTAAGATTTACATCCGGATACTTTTCAATCCTGATCTTCTTAAGCTGCTGTCTAATATTCTCTATACGTTCGATAGCCTTTTCCTTGCTGTCAGCATTAAAGAGAAGCACGAATTCCTGGCCGCCGTATCTTGCAACAAGCTCAACCTCAGAATCCTCATTCTGTGCCTGAAGCACATTTCCGAATCTGCTTAATACCTCATCACCGAACAGATGTCCATAGGTATCATTTATCTTCTTAAACTGATCAATATCGATCATCGCGATATATCTGTTCTCAGAAGCGAAAAGTTCATCATGCATTTCAAGATAATTGAACATATTTCTTCTGTTGCTGATGCCTGTAAGTTCGTCTGTGATCGCTATCTCAGCAAGAGTATTCAGGAGCTCTTCGTTGTTCTTCTTCTCCTTGTCGTATGCATTGAATAATAGTATAAGGATACTTCCCATGCAGACGCCTACTATAATGAGAGAAATTGCTGTATCATAAACCTCACTGAAGCTGTCCATATCGGGTACAAGCACCGGAAGGTCCTTTCCTTCTGCCTGTTCGCTCATGAAATTATATGAAACCATGATCGATGCAACATGGAATACAGCGCATAAGATCAGCGCGATATAACGCTTTACGCCATGCTCGGACAACACGATGATCAGAAGGCCTGCCAGAAGATATATCGACATACCCGAATTGACACCGCCGTTTATGTAGAACAGATACGGCATAACGATCATATTCACAAAATAAATGAAGAATGTCCTGGCTATACCTTTCTTTCCCTTAACAAATCCAAGATGGAAAAGTATCAGCAGAACTATCGCTGCGCCAACATTAAATATTACAGTCCAGAGCCTGTTCCCCTCAACGACCATGCTCACGGCACAGATAAGTACCATAGCCATGCTTCCAAACAGTGAAAAGAGATACATTTTATCTCTCAGATCTTTTTGTTCATTATAAATTTCTTTTAACGGTTTTCCCACGTCTGACTCCTTGTAAGTAAGATTTTCTAAATCCCCCTAAAAATTATTTTATCTCAAAATCTAATAAAATTCTATCTTAAGTTAACTGGATTTTCGATTTTTTCTGTCTTCCTCTTCTATTTACCGCCCAGATGAAAAACAGCATATAACATTTTATGGTCTGAGCATTCATTATCGAAAACTCCGCTCGAGAGTTCTGAAAATCCATCACTTACTACAATATTGTCTATCGCCAGTTCACGGTCTTTCCATTTCATTGTTACGTATGGCCTGTCTTCGCGGTTAACATAATATGTACCACCAAGATTTGAAAAGTCTTCAATCGAAAAGCTGTTAAAATCTCCAAGCAGCACATACTGATCATAGCTTTTCAGCATATCGGAAATAGTTTCCATTTGCGCGATCCTGACCGCCCTGCTATGGTAGGTAAGATGTGTCACGAGCACATCCAGCTTCAGCCCTTCCACATTTATAACGGCATGTCCCACCGAGCGCTCTTCGCCGGAGCCGGAGTAAAGAGGCATAACCTCAAAGCTTTCAATCGGATACCTCGAAAGGATCGCCGTGCCGTACTCGCCATCATATAACGGTATAGCCTTTGCAAATTCGTAATAATCGTATCCGGCCATTTTTGCAAGCTCAGCTACCTCGTCAACATTTCCCGACCTGTCGCAGTTTACGTCCACCTCCTGCAGACCGATGATATCCGGAGATATCTCCTTTATGGCCTCCGATACCTTATCGAGCCCTTCGTAACCGTATTTAATATTTAACGTAGCTAAGGTGATATCCATGTCTACAGCACTAAGATCCGCACCGCTGCCGGTTTCATTCTTCCCGGAAATGTCGTCTTCCTTAGAATTATCATTTCCGGCACAGGCAGTTAGTGACAAAAGCAAAAATGCTGTCATGCATATGATCCACCATAATCTCGTAGTATTTTTCTGCAAAGTACTCACCTATTTCATAACAATTTAAAAATCATCCGGTACAAGCCGGCCGTTTACCTTCTTGAAAAGCTTAGCCCTCTCACCGATCCGGCTCAGGTTTTCATTTAAAAATCATCAATTGAAGCTCAGTTATTCCTCTCAACCACATCTCTGACATATTCTTTTTTGCCTTCATCATCCAGCAGGCTGAACTGATATAGAAAAAGCTTGATCAGTATCTCCTCAGCCGTATTCCTGCCAAGATTTCTGAGCTTCTGAAGCTGCTTCTTACTCGATTCGCCTTCCTTCGTATGGAAACCGCGCACGATATCTCCAACCTTGCTGTAACCATTTCTTTTCAGGCAATGATATGCTCTCTGCGAAAGATCCAGCACCTCTATATCCTGCTCTGACTGCATTTTATTAAACATTACATAAAAATGAAATACCACCCGGTTCCTTGCGATCAGTTCCTCGATTGTTGTTCCTTCAAGATATTCATTTATTCCCGCTGTCTCTGTCTCGTCCAGTTTTATCATATTCGACACCTCCGAATTTGTCCTTCAAAACTTCCTTCACGGCATGACACTCAATACTTTTAATGACATCCGCAAATCTCTTCATAACATATTTCGTAAGGTATTTAAGCTCGGAAATATCAGGCGCAACAGCCGTGGCATGAATCCTGTTATCGCCTGTCATGATATAAATCTCTGTTACATATCCCGTATGATCAAGATAATCTGTCAACACCCTGTAATCATCACTTTTTGTAATGATCTCCATGAACATTTTGACATTTTCTTCTCTGTAAATAACAGCTTTATATCCGCGGATCACGCCTTTCTCTTCCAGCTTCATCACGCGCTTCTTTACCGCCACGCGGGAAATACCGACAGCTTCGCCTATCTCGGTAAAGCTCATCCTCCCGTTATTCTGAAGCAGTCTGAGTATATCCTTGTTGATCTCATCCATATAAAAATACCTCACGTTTGGCCGGAAGCTTTCCGCTCCTGCCGAAAATCAGTGTCGACTCTGATTACTGTAAAATGATTATACCTCATGCATTTTCAAAAAAGCAACAGTGGCGGTTACGCTTCGTAACTAAAGGGACAGGCGTAAATATATTAAAATACAGTCCCATTGAATAGCTATCATTTAAAAAACAGTAATTATATATCTCTTACGAATTAATCTTTTTCCATAAAAAGTCAGGAAAATGATCCGACTATGTAGTATAGTAAATCTATCAATTGAAATATCAAATCTGCGCAGATGATAAGAGAGGTATGAGAATGGCAAACCAGACGGATGTGCTGCTGAATGCACTGGATTACGTTGAAAACCATATAATCGGAACCATTTCAGTGAAGGAAATAGCTGATTCCTGCTATATTTCTGTCTCCGGTCTGCAGAAAATGTTCAAGTATGTTTTTCATTTATCTGTCAAGGAGTATATCATGAGACGGAGGTTTTCACTTGCCGCCAGGGAACTCATTGAGACAGATATCAGTATTCTGGATATAGCTTTAAAATACGGATATCAGAATGCCGAAAGCTTCACAAGAGGCTTTGAAAAGGTTTGGGGGATCACCCCGAGCGCATTCCGAAAAACAAGACGTTTTACAGATCACACCCCGAAGCTTGCCGTTCCGGATGAATTATCAGAGAAAGAGGTGTGTTTTATGATCAACCAGAAATATGATTTAAATGACCTTTACAATGTTATTCAGGCAAGAAAGAATAACGCTTATGTATGCGCAGATCTCGGTCACCTTATGTGGATAAATCAGCACCACCAGCTTAGCTGGTGGTATGCTCTGCGGCTATAAGCCGCTGTTCCCAGCTTGCCTCTAAAGAGGCTCTGAAAATCCGCCTTCCGCACTGCGGTCACTGGCCGGCTCTAAAGAGCC
>Ga0256404_1002810_pt1 | contig 37270 bp, 28 predicted proteins | sample RumenRJG_01DNA_FD_185990 | JGI IMG/M metagenome (GOLD analysis project Ga0256404, IMG submission 185990) | Bovine rumen microbial communities from Lethbridge, Alberta, Canada - RJG_01 | ecosystem: Host-associated > Mammals > Digestive system > Stomach > Rumen | place: Canada: Alberta | collected...
AATCCGCGCTGTTCCAGAAAATCCCTGTGATGCTGCACCGCGCCGCGCTCTTCGCCGCCGATTTCCGGATGAGCCGCTTCCCAGTCGCTGACTTCGAAGGCCGCCGGCGCCTGGTGTTCGATTTCTGCTTCTGCTTTTTTCCAAAGATCATCTCGTTTCATTGATACTGCCCCTTTCATAACTGTGCTTTAACGTATTATAACGCAGAAGTTTCGCCGCGCTGCACCTGCAGCATATTTTCCGTTTCAGACGCGGGCAGGAATCCGGAAGAGGTTTCCCGACCGCCGCGGCCGGTGCATCGGGCGGAACAATCAGACGGACACGCCGCAGGGGCCGCGTTTGCCGCATTTATCCGCGAAAGGACAGAGCACCCGGGACGGTCAGGCGGTGAACGGCCATAAGGCTCACTCGTGTGAGGCGAATGCAGCGCCGCGGGGCGGTCATTTTTCTGCCGCTTCTGTGCGCTCCCGGCACCTCCCAGGGCGGAAGGCTGCCGGTGTTCAGCTGCGTGCGCACACCGGGCGCGCTTTTCATGGCAGGCTATGCGTCCGGCCCTGACGGGACGCTGTAAAAACCATCAGACCGGCAGTGACGGACAAGGCCGTGCGGAGCGGTTCCGCACGGCCTTGTCTGCGCCGCAGGAGCGTTTTATTTCTTCTTCTGCGGTTCAAGATCGCTGAATGCAGGCAGCACAGCGCCCTGATAGGTGTCGAGGATGAAGCGCTCAATCTTGTCAGTCTGAAGCGCTTTGACGAGCTCCTGAATTTCAGGCTTGTTCTCGTCTCCGGCTCTGACGGCGATCACATTGGCGTAAGGCGAATCGGCGCCTTCAACGATCAGCGCGTCCTTTGCCGGGTTGAAGCCGGCCGGAATGGCGTAGTTGCCGTTGATCACAGCGGCGTCCACGTCGTCAAGCGAACGGGGCAGCTGCGCGGCTTCAAGCGTGCGGAACTTGAAATTGTGGGGATTCTTTTCCACGTCCAGTTCGGTAGCAGAGAGGCCGCTGCCCTCAGCCAGAGTGATCAGTCCGGCAGACTGAAGCAGCAGCAGCGCGCGGCCGCCGTTGGTCGGGTCGTTGGGAATGGCAATGACCGCGCCGTCAGGCAGCTGGGCGCCCTTGGCGATTTTCTTGGAGAACAGGCCCATCGGCTCCACGTGGACAGTGGCCGCAGCGGCGAGGTTCAGCCCGCGGTCCTTGCAGAACGTGTCCAGGTAGGGGAGATGCTGAAAGTAGTTGGCGTCGAGATCGCCGTCGTTCAGGGCGATGTTGGGCGTCACGTAGTCGGTGAACTCGACAATCTGCAGATCGATGCCCCGGGCTTTCAGGTCGTCCTTCACCTGGGCGAGAATCTCGGCATGCGGCGTCGGTGTGGCGCCCACGCGGAGAACTGTGCCGGCCGATGCCTGCGAAGCAAGGCACAGTGCGGCGGCAATTGCGCAGAAAACTGTTTTTTTCATGCTGAAAACCTCCTGAAATGAATAGAATTATCTGTTCCGGCTCAAAGTCCGGACGATTTTATTACCTATCCACTGTATGGCCTGTACAATGGCGATAATAACAATGCATGACGCCAGCAGAACGTCGGTGCGGAACCTCTGGTAGCCGAAGCGGATTGCCACGTCGCCAAGGCCTCCGCCGCCGATGGCGCCTGCCATGGCAGAACTGCCGATGATGGCGATGACTGTCAGCGTTGCTCCGGCGACGAGAGAAGGCAGCGCCTCGGGAATCAGCACTCTGAACACAATGGTTTTCACGCCGGCGCCCATGGACAGGGCCGCTTCAACAACGCCCCTGTCAACTTCCTCAAGCGAGCTCTGCACGACGCGCGCCACAAAAGGCGCTGCCGATATGGAAAGCGGCACGATGGCGGCCGTGGTGCCGATGGTGGTTCCGGCGATAAGCCGCGTCAGCGGAAAGAGTATGATCATCAGAATGATGAACGGAAAAGAACGGAACACGTTGACAAACACGTCAAGAATCTTGCTGACGCCCGTATTTTCGCAGAGGCCGCCCTTTTCCGTGAGCACCAGCGCGATGCCCAGGGGCAGCCCCATGAGAAACGAGAAGAAGCTCGAGGCCCCTACCATGTAAAGAGTCTGCCACGTAGGGCCGGCAAGCAGTCTGATTATTTTATCCATTCCAGATCACATCTACTTTCACATGAGAATCGCGGATTTTGGAGAGGGCCGCGGCGATAATCTCCGGCGTTCCCTCAAGCTGGACCGTCAGGTTTCCGACGCGTGAGACGTACAGATTGTCGATGGCGCCGGCAAGAATGTTGATGTCTGCGCCCGTTTCCCTGACAGTGCGTGAAATCAGCGGCGAGGCCGCTGCGTCGCCGTCAAAGGTGAGAAGCGCCACGGGCTTTCCCGGTTCGCGGGGCAGATCTGCGTTTACGTCGTAGCCGGTGCGGGGCAGTTTTGTCAGAAATTCCCGCGCCGTGCGCGACTTCGGGTTGAGAAAGATGTCCTTCACGGCGCCCTGTTCGACAATGCGTCCCGATTCGAGAATGGCCACGCGCTGGCAGATCTCGCGGATCACGTTCATCTCGTGAGTGATCACAATGATCGTCAGCCCTATGCGCCGGTTGATGCTGGCCAGAAGACTGAGGATCGACTTTGTCGTTTTCGGGTCGAGGGCGCTTGTCGCTTCGTCCGAGAGCAGCACATGCGGATTGTTAGCCAGTGCCCGCGCAATGGCGACGCGCTGTTTCTGCCCGCCGGAAAGCTGTGACGGATAAGCGTGCGCCTTGTCAGAAAGCTCAACAAAGTCAAGGAGCTCGTCGATGCGCTCGCGGATGGCCCGAGGCTTCCAGTGCTCCAGTTCAAGGGGAAAGGCGATGTTCCCCGCCACATCGCGGGAGGCCAGAAGGTTGAAATGCTGAAAAATCATGCCTATTTTGCGCCGTGCCATGCGCAGCTCGCCGGGCGGCAGTGACGTAATGTCCCGTCCGTCGATGAAAACCTTTCCTGCGCTGGGTTCCTCAAGCCGGTTGATGGTGCGCAGCAGCGTCGACTTTCCTGCGCCCGAAAGCCCGATAATGCCGAAGATCTCACCGTCGTCAATATTCAGGTCAATTCCTGACAGCGCCTCGACTGGCGTGCCGTCAGGCGACTGGTACGTTTTTTTGATGCCGCAGAGCCGGATCATAAATCCACCACCTAAAAAGTCTTTTGCAGCAGACAGTATTGTCTGCCAGTCAGCGCGGACAGCTTCAGCGCTGTGCCATACAGTATACAAAAAGCTGTCCTGCGATGCAGGACAGCTTGTGTTTACCGCCGGGGCTCCCCCTCATCGCTGTCAGCAGGACCACCTTACCCTGCGGCAGGTTGGTGCAGGATCATCGAGCTGACTCTCTCCCCTGGCTCTTGATAAAAGTTGCGCTGTTTGATTTGCGGGAATCATAGCATGAATTTTTATTCAGTGCAAGACCGAAAAGAACAAAATGCTTAAAATTCACAGAATAAATAAAAAATGGCTGTGCATACGGAGAGTCCGGCCCGGCAGGCGGGTTTTCCGCGGCGCTGCAGAACCGGCATGTTTTTTGTTCCCTGTGCCCTTGACGAAAAGTGTTTTTACCGAAACGGAGCTGCGGAGATGAAATGACGCAGCAGGGAACGCATGTCCGGCTGAACGGTGCGGAAAGCTGCCGCCGGCGCTCAGGCAGACAAATAAGTGTCCTGCGGACGCTGAAGAATATCTCCGGAGCGCCGCCCCTGATAAGACGCTGTCCGCCGGTACGGGGCTGGGTCTGCACATGAGCCGGAAAAACCGGCGGGGGCAGGCGGCTGTGGTTTTTCTGAATATGTGCTTTCCCGCTGCCGGAAAAAATCTGTTCCTGCTGTATCTCCGCGCTCAGGCGGCGCTGATTTTAAAGCGGCTATGCAGCTCGGCACGCTTTTTGCGCCTGATATGCCTGCCTGAAAGGGGACGCTGCGGGCTGCCTTTTGCAAGGCGCGAAAGCGGCTGCGCGTATGCGGATGTGAAAATTTTGCCTGCGTCAGCTGAAAAAAGCAGCGGGTGCCGGGTTCATGCCCGCACCCGCTGCTGCAGTTTCCGGCTTTTTCCCGGCTGCCCGGCAGCAGAGGCAGCCGCGCGCATGTGAGCTGTTTTCCGGGAGACGCTAAAGTTCGACAGAAGCGCCGGGGTTCAGAATGACCACTTCAAGCGGGGCGCACAGCTTTCTGAACTGCTGCGGGTCCTGCCTGATGGGCGGGAACGTGTTGTAGTGCATGGGAATGGTGATTTCCGCGCCGATCATTTTTGCGGCGCGCGCCGCGTCGGCAGGGCCCATGGTGAAGAAATCCCCGATAGGCAGAAGCGCTGCGTCCGGTTTCTCGGCGGCAAGCAGCGCCATGTCGCTGTACAGCGCCGTGTCGCCGGCAAAATAAACTTTTCTGCCGCCTGTGCAGATCAGAAAGCCGCAGGCCAGCGCGCCCGGCAGTCCGCTGCCGTGAATGGCCTGCAGCAGCTTCACGCTGCCGAACGGCAGGTTCATAGTGCCGCCAATGTTGCCCAGGCACGAGTTCACCCCTGCGCTGTTCATCATTCCGGCCAGTTCTGCCACGCCGCACACTGTGGCGCCTGTGCGCTTGGCAATGGGAATGGCATCGCCGATATGGTCGCCGTGGCAGTGGCTTACAAGAATGAAATCGGCAGGCACGTCGTCAGCGCTGGCTGCGGCGAGATCGTTTCCCGTCAGATACGGGTCAGTCAGCACGTGATAATGGCCGTCGAACAGGTCAAAACAGGCATGACCCAGAAACGTCAGCTTCATTGTGCTCATTCCTTTCATACAGTCTGAAAATCAGTCGTCATACGTCTTTCTGCCGGCAATGGTGCGGGCAATCTGCGACGGCACCGGCGGGCATCCCTTGCAGAACGGGCAGGCGCTGCGGAACTTTGCGGTGCAGTTGCCCACCAGAACCACATCGCCGCCGCCGGCAAGGTCCTCTTCCTTCAGATCGCGCCCGCAGGCCAGCGTGATTTTTTCACGGTCGGGAAAATCGCCGTGATGATAACGGAAAAACTGCAGGATCGCCGCATGGCATGCGCTGCACGCGCCGCGGTCGACGACCTGGAAATTGGGATACGACAGGTGAAGGTCCTGTTCTGATGCGCGCAGAAACCGGCGCCCCCATTTCATGTAATCCGCCGGAAAAACGCGGATATCCTCAAGACGCACGCCCTTGTTCTCGCGCACCAGCATGATGTGCGGCGCGTCCTCATCCTTCATACCCATCAGGCGCAGGCACACCGTATCGGCAGCGGCCGGCGATGCACTTGCCACGATGATGCCCATTTCAACCGGAGTGCCGCCCGACGGCCCGAAGCCTTCCATGGCCACAGTGCCGTCAATCAGCGCGTAGTCCGCGTAGCAGATTTTTGCCAGATCCATAATACCATAATCAAGGCACTTGCCGCGGGCGTTTTCCGGCAGCGGTTTGAAAACGCGGTGAAGCCGCGTCTTGTCGCGCTGGTACAGACAGCCTTTCATGTTCTTGATGCTCAGCGTTGCGCCGGCATACATGTGCGTCTTCATCACCGGCACGGAAACCACGCGGTCCACCTCAAAGGCCAGACGCGACAGCTTCAGCTTTTCAACCATCACAGGGTCGGGAATTTCACGCTCGGAAATGCCTGAATCATCCAGATTCAAACATTCCACGCCCTCTTCGGCGCACACGTCCCAGATTCCGGCCGATTTCAGCGCCTCTATGCTGTCAGTGCCGACGATGGAACTGTCGCCCACATAGATTTTCTTTGTGCGGCGGTCCTTGAAAAAACGGATCAGGCCGCGCACCACCTCCGGGTGCGTGCACAGTCCGCTGGCCGCCGGCCCCCTGAAGCCGGTGTTCACTTTCAGCAGAACGGAAAGGTTCGAGGCGTCCTCGGTAAAGACTTTGCCCATTGCCTCGCAGGCGTTTTTCGCCGGATCGCTGCCCCTGACCACATAAACGTCATAAGACATCACTAATTCCCAGCTTTCAGTTCATCAACCATCTTCTGCACGCGCTCAGGCGGGGGGGACGTCAGCCAGCTGACCACAACAAGAAGCACAGCGGCCGTGAAAAACGCCACAAAAGTCAGATGCAGCCACTTGTAATAGCCAGCGGCAAACCACCAGGCCGAGCCGGCAAAGCCGCCGATCAGGGCCGCGATGGCACCCTCGCGGGTGGCCCGTTTCCAGTACAGCCCGATCAGAATGACCGGCGCGAACGTGGAAAGGCCGCCCCAGGCCCACCAGTTGACCCACAGAATGCCCTCGAAAGGATTAAAGGCAATCCATACCGCTGCGGCCCCCACAACCACCGCAGTCACGCGTCCCACAGCCACAATGCTGCTGTCGGGGGCTTTGCCGTTTTTAAGGAGCTTGTTGTAAAAGTCCTCGCACACCGCCGCGTTCACAACGTGAAGCAGCGCGTCGGCCGATGACATGACTGCGGCGAGAATAGCCGCCGTGACAATGCCCACGAGGAATTTCGGCGTATAAGTCATGATCAGCTGAATGAAATTCGTGTTCTTGTCAGCCGAATCAGGGAAAAGCACTGTGCAGGCCAGGTTGATGCCCAGCGTCACAAACAGCATGAAAACACCTGTGCAGCCCGCCACCATGGCTGATTTGCGCGAGTCGTCAGGATTGGCCATGCCCATGAACATCTGCACAAGCTGCGGCTGCCCCATGTAGCCCAGCAGCCCTGCCGACAGCAGCCCCGCGATTGTCCACGGATTGATCCAGATGTTCATTTTCGAAGGGTTGGCAGCGGCAACTGCCGCAAATACACGCCCCAGGCCGCCTGTCTGGCTGAACGCCGCCCACGCGCCGACCAGCACCGCGAAAATCATCAGACAGCCCTGAATGAAATCAGTCCACACCACCGCCAGCAGTCCGCCGGCAGAAGTGTACAGCACCACAATCAGCGTGGCCAGTATAACCGACCACTTGTAATCCCAGCCCAGAATCACTTTAAATGTTGTGCCCGCCGCCATCAGCTGCGAAGCCATGTAAACCGTGATGGAAATGACAATAATCACCGACGATATCAGCCGGATCAGCTTTTTTTCCTCATCGTAGTAACGGGCTTCAATCAGGTCAATAAAGCTTTTTGCCCCTGAAAGCGACGTAAAGCGGCTGACTTTTTTCGCAAGAGCGAAAAAGTTGACAAACGGCGCAAAGCCTGAGGATATAGCTGTCCACACGGCAGCAAGTCCCATCGAGGCCACCTGGCTTGACCAGGCGAGAAACAGCCAGCCGCTCAGCCCGGCTGCCTGGTGCGCCATGGCCGTAAGCAGCGGGCCGAACTTCTTTCCGCCGATCAGATAGTCGCCCGAGGACCTGACCTTTTTAGAAGCCGCCCAGCCGATGCAGAGCATGGCAGCCATGTAGACAATAATCACAGAAATTACAACACTCACAGCACCTCATCTCCCTGAAGACGCGGAAAACTCAGAACGCAGCGCGGACAGACCCGGCGCTTTTGCTCTGTACAGTGATATTACAACGAAGAAAATGAATTTGCAACTAAGTGGATGAAATAAACAAGTCAAAATAATTCATTTCAGGAGTAACACAGGAAAAAGAAGGAATAGCAAGTGAATAAAATAAATTTACTGACGAAAATTGCAGTATACACTGGTTTTGACAATTTTTTTAATTATTTTTGAATACTATTATGTACATAAGTTGAACTAAAATAATAAAATGATAGAATAAAAAAACATCAATTTGTGCAGTACAATATTACTTTTTTATCTTGATGAGAAAATTAATTGAGGCAGCAGTGTCAATAAGATTTTCTGCTGCCTCTGTTTAATTTAATACACAGGGAAAGGGGCAGGCAAAGGAAAGGTGCAGGGCAGAGCGCGGCCGGCAGAACAGCCGGCTGGGGAAAACCGGGCATTTATGCGGCACTGTCCGGCGGGGCAAACGGAGCAGCCGGCATTATTCGGCTGCGCAGCATCAAGGACGGAGGCACGATGAGAATATGAGTAAAAAAGAGAAATGCCGGAAAATTGCAGCGATTGGTCTGCTCCTTTCGGGAGCGGCGCTGGCGGGCACAGCATCGGCGGAAATCACGCCGGGATCCTCGACGTTTGACGGCATACAGTGTTCAATTGCTGTGGACGGAGACACAGTGACTCTTACCAACGTGGCAGTCAATGGTCTCGAAGGCATTCAGAGCCAATACAGCCATCTTGAGCTGTCACAGTTTGACGAACCAGATAAGAACCTTGTGATCAACTTCTAGGGCTATGCTGCAGTAACGCCTCACGTCGGAACGGGGCCTGTTTATAACACACACCTTGTCAACGCAAAAACCCTTACGATCAATGCCGCAAGCACCGGCAACGCGACCTACCGGAAGGGCATCATCCTTGACGACAACCTCAGCAATTATACTCACGTAAGCGCAGATAAGATCGATATCAAGTCATACTATAACGGCGTCTATGTCGACTACTCAAACGCCATGACAATTGATAATTTTGAAAGATTTTCTATTGTGAACACCGATCACCATGCTGCCATTGCCAGCAACCGCAGCGCGGGCACAACCATCACGGGCAATGCGGACAGCGTCTTTGAGATCACCGTGGTAAACAACGAAGCAGACAAGAGCAGAGCCGCCATAGAGGACTGCACCGCTGCAGATGCAGCTGGTACTTCTATCAAGGCCGGAACCATCAGGGTTACGACGCCCAACCAGTATGTAGTTTCAAATGCATACCGTACGGCTTTGGACGGCAATCCCACTCCCGGCAAAATTGTACTTGAAGGGAATAATGAAGTTGTCCTGAAGACGACCTATGAGGGCGGCTATGCCATTGCCAACCTCAACAACATGACTGACAGTTCTGTCAGAATCAACAAGACTGCCCGCGGCCGCGTTGACATCACCGGCAACATTGACGCCTCGCACGGCCTGGCCGACATCGATTTTGCCGGTGCCAACTCGCGGCTGGCCGGCAGCGTCACCACTGCAGGAGAGACCGGGAAAGCAGTGCTGAACTTCATCGGTGACAACTCAACGATGAACGGCAATATTACCGCTGCTGACGGCAGCACGGTCACTGAAACCCTGAGCGGTGCGAATACGACAATGACCGGCGACATCACTGCGGGGGGCACCAGTACGGTAACAGCCGAGCTTTCCGGTGAAAACAGCACTCTGACCGGCAATATCACAATCAACGACAACAGCACGGCATCTTTTAAAGCGACCGGCAGAAAGTCGCTGCTGAGAGGAAAAATCGCCGTCAACGGCGGCGCCGCTGACGCCCAGTTCACAGGTGACGGCTCCAGCTGGACAGGAGATCTTGAAGTCGCCAGCGGTACCGCCGACCTTAACCTGTCCGGCGCGGCGTGGAACGGAAATCTGAACGCCAGCGGCGGCACCACCACCCTTGCCCTTGCCGACGGCAGCACCTGGACCGGCGCCGCCGACACTGCCTCGGGCGCCCAGACTTCAGTCACGATTGCCAGCGGTGCCGCGTGGAACGTTGTTTCCGACAGCTCGCTGACAAATCTGACGCTGTCTTCCGGCGGACAACTTTCTATGGAAGGCACTGCCAACAGGCTGCACATCGAAAACCTCACTGCGCCCGAAGCAGTTTCCGGCACGCTGCACATGGATCTGGTCTATCACGACAACAGCCTTTCAACCTATGAGAATGCCGCAGACAGTGACTACCTCTACATAGGCTCCGGCAGCGGCGCCACATTCCTCGTCGAGCCCACATCCTCCTCGACGCTGAACGACATGAGCGACGGCGACAGACTGTACTTCGCCCAGACCGGCGTCGGTTCCTCGGCGTTCCTGGTCAACCAGGAAGTCCTGCTTGTGAACAGCAATAAACTGTACGACAAAAGCCTGCTGGTCGAAACCGCACAGGACAGCGCTCAGAGCAATTACGAAAACTGGTACCTGACCCCGAATCGCGCTGCCGAAGTTGACGGTGACACGCTGAACCCCAACGGACTCGTCCCCGGTTCCGCCTTCACCGCAGCACTGGCCATCTGGCGCGACGGCGATACCCTGCTCAAGCGCCTCGGCGAGCTGCGCTACAATCAAGGAGGCCAGGGCACCTGGGCCAGGTACAGCCGCAGAAAGCTCGAGAAAGAGTACACTCATGCTTTCTCGTCGAAGCTGAACGCCCTGCAGGTCGGCTATGACGCCAAACGCACCGGCGAAAAAGGCGACTGGTACTACGGCGCCGCCATCGAACACGTCTGGGGCGATACTGATTATGACTGCGGCTCTGGTTACGGCAGCGGCGACAGCAAGATGACCGACCTGACCCTGTACGGCAGCAGCCTTCGCAGAAGCGGCCATTACCTTGACCTGACCGCGCGCGTCGGCCGCGTTGATACCGACTATGACGTCACCTACAGCAAAGGCGGCGACTCGGGCGACTTTGACAACTGGGCGTTCAGCGTCGGCGCAGAATACGGGCGCAAGAGCGGCCTCGGCAGCGGCTGGTACTGGGAGTGGCAGACTCAGCTGACTTACAGCTATGTGTGGGGCGACGATTACACCACCGCCAACGGCGCGCAGATCAGTCAGGATAACTTCGACAGCCTCGTCGGACGCCTCGGCCTTGTGCTGAGCAGGGAGTTCAACACCGACAGCGCCACCCCCGGCCGCGTGTACGCCAAGGCGTCGCTGCAGCACGAATTTCTCGGCGACAGCAGTGAACGCCTGTACGACGATGTGATCTTCAGCGACAGCGAAGACCTGGACGACACCTGGTACACCGTAGGACTCGGCGCAGACCTGAAACTGAGCGGAAACTGCAGTCTTTACCTTGACGCTGAGCGCGACTTCGACGCCGAGATCAAAAACAAGTACCGCTTCGAGTGCGGCGTGAGATTTGAGTTCTGAGGCAGTTCAGACAGAACGGCATCAGGTCGCAAGAGCAGCATAGCAGAAGAGACAGCAGGAGGCACAGAACCCTTTTCATGCGGCACAGAAAGGGCTCAGCGCCTTCTGTCTTTTCAACCGGATTCCCGGTCTTTCAAGCATAGTTATAAAAACGGCTGAAATCTGCATCAAAAAAAGCTCCTGCCGGGAACAGACGTTCCTGACAGGAGCTTTTTCAGTTTTTCACATGTGAAATGCCGGCGGCACCGCGCAGTGTTCCGGTCTCTGCGTCTTTGAGGAAACATTCAGCCGCTTTGCAACTTTGCCCCGGACACACCCGGAATTAGTCAGTGCAGACAGTTCCGCCGCAATGCGCACAGCACCGCGTGATCAGGCGCGCGGGCTTTCGGAAGGAAACAGCCCCCGTGAGGGTGCTGCGGCTTGTCCGCATAACATTTCAAGTCAGATTAAGCCTTTGCGTCCAGGACATCCAGGCACGATTCGACCGGGATACCCTGATTCCTTTCGCCCAGTCCGACGGTGCGCGCAATCATTGACGCCACGGCATCCATGGCTGACTGCACGGCATTTCTGACGTTCCATCCGCTGAGCACGCGCCCCGCGAGGACGGCGGAGAAAATATCCCCTGTCCCGGGAAGTGACGCCGGCAGCAGGCTGAACGGCAGGAAAAAGGGCTGCCCGCTTTCATGGTCATAGCCGATGACGGCGTGCTGACCTTCCACAAATGCGCTGGTGATGATGACCGTTTTTGCGCCGAGAGCACGGACCCTGTCCACCAGTGCGGCTGCTTCGGCGCGCGTCAGCGGGGCGGTGCTGCACGGCGTGTCCGTGAGAAAGGCGGCCTCGGTGTAATTGGGGACGGTGTAATCCGAGACGGAAACAAGCTCTCTCATGGAAGCGATGATTTCACGACTGATGCCGTTGTAGAGCTTTCCGTTGTCAGCCATGATGGGATCGGCGAAGATTTTTGCGCCGCGGGCCGATTCCTCGCGGCAGAAGCCGGCGATAAAATCCGCCTGGCCGGGAGATGCGATGAAGCCGGTTGAAACGGCGTCATATCTGAATCCCAGCTGCTGCCATACAGAAATGCATTCTTTCATGTAGTCTGTGGTGTCAAGGATGGTGAACTTTCCGTAATCCAGCTCATTGGAAACCAGCGCGGTAGGCAGGCTGTACGTGCGGTGCCCCAGGTGGCTCAGAATGGGGATCATGGCGGCCATGGCTATGCGGCCGCACCCCGGCATGTCATTGATGAGAAGAATGTTCTTGCCCATAAGATCAGCTCCGGATTCTGCAGTGTATTTGTTCCCGAGGGTACGTAAAACGGAGAAAGAACGCGCTCTGCGTCCTTTCTCCGCTCATTCTACTGTTCTTTGCCGATGCTGAGCCCCTCATTGCTCTTCAGCGACGTGGCCGAAAGCATGAGGTGCACTTTCATCAGCTGCTCGGCCCGGTCGGGCTCGTGAGCCAGGAGTGCCTTCAGCAGAGCACGGTGCTCATCGAGGCTGGGATTGGTCTTCATGTCGAAGAACGAATCGTAGAAAATCATGAACACGCTGGTGCGGGCCAGCAGATTGACGATGTACGAGGCCAGCACGGCGTTGCCTGAGCTTTCGGCCAGCGTGTGATGGAAGCGGTTGTTGATCTCGAGGTAGTCCTCGAAATTTTTCTGTTCGAAGATCTTCTCTTCCTCGTCAATGGCGCTCTGGAGCGCAGAAGCCTGGGCTTCTGTGATGTTGACGGCGGCTTTTCGCGCTGCAAGACATTCCAGATATTCCCTGACTTCATAGGTGTCGATGATTTCCCTGCGGCTGGGGTTTGCAAGCCGTGCCCCGGCATTGGGAATCAGCGTTACGAGACCCTCAGTGGCAAGGCGGCGGATTGCCTCGCGGACGGGAGTGCGGCTTACATCAAGCTCGCGTGCGATTGTTTCCTCGGGAAGGCGCTCGCCGGGGCGGCGTTTCTTTGCGATGATCTGCGCGCGCAGCTTGTGATAAACCAAATCTGATGCAGTCTGAATGTAGCTGTCTGTGTCTTTCATGACCTGTTCTCCATGGGCTCCTGTGACGCGGGCTGCCTGAATAAGCACTTCTCCGATTCGGTGCCCGCGGAATTAATATAAAACTAATCAGGTGTATTATACATCTTATTTTACAGGATTAAATATGATAAGTAAAAATTTATTTGTATACATTATTTTTTTGATGCGTCCATGAAATGCCGAAAACAGTGCCGTAACTGTCAATCTGTTGTTGAATTTGCTGTTTTATCCGAAAAAAGGCCCTTGATTTTTTCAAATGCACGTGCTAAAATGTGTATGCAATATGAATAAATCAGATAAAATGAAAATTAACAAATTCACAATGTGTCACTAAGATTATTCACTCCTCCAAAAATAAACGTATAATGAACATGGCCGCACGTCGGTGCACTATTTCTGGGCATGAGGAGGATATTCAATGAAAACTTTAGGCTGGTACTGCGGAAAATATGGGACGCTCGATGAAATGACAGTGCCGATGAACGACAGGGCGCACTGGTTTGGCGACGGGGCATATGACGCGACTTCGTGCCATAATTACCATATTTTTGCCATAGACGAGCACATAGAGCGTTTTTTCAACAGCGCGTCGCTTCTTGAGATCAGAATGCCGATGGGAAAGGCAGAACTGAAGGATCTGCTGACAGATCTCGTAAAAAAACTTGATTCGGGCGATATTTTTGTGTATTTCCAGGTGACCCGCGGCGGGCTGACGGCCCGCAGCCATGACTACGACGAAACGGAACCGGGACACCTGTGGGTGATGCTGAAGCCTGCGAAAGTCAGCGACGGAAAAGCTCCCATCAGACTGATAACAGAGGAGGACAGGCGGTTTTTCCTGTGCAACATCAAGACGCTGAACCTGATCCCCTCGGTGCTGGCTTCGCAGCACGCACGCCGGGCGGGCGCGCAGGAAACGGTCTTCTGGCGCCGCACGCCTCTGGGAAAGCGCGTAACCGAATGCGCCCACAGCAACTGCCACATTATAAAAAACGGCATTCTGTACACGGCTCCGGCAGATGAGCTGATCCTGCCGGGAATCGCGCGGGCACATCTGATCAGAATGTGCAAAAGGCTCGGCTATGCCGTCAGCGAGACTCCCTATTATCTTGACGACCTCATGTCGGCGCAGGAAGTCCTTGTGACTAGTTCAAGCAATTTCTGCCTGCACGCAGAAAGCGTTGACGGCCGGCCTGCCGGCGGCGGCGCACCTGAAATGCTTGAGGATATCAGAAAGCATCTGGTTGAGGAGTTCTATCAGGCGACTGAATAAACGGCCGGGCCGCTGAATCTGCCTGCAGTTCCAGCCCTGCCGCCTTGAAAATCAGTGTACCTGCCGCGGCGGAATTTGCGGAAAACCCGCGAAAATTCCCCTGCGGCTTTAAAACCTGAACTTGGTCTGCTGAGGAGGAAAAGAAGATGGAAGAAGGAAAAACGGACGAGAAAAAACAGGTGCGCAGGGCCACACTGGGAGTTGCGCTGTTTCTGATTGCGCTGATCACTCTTGTGGTGTCGGTGGCAACGCTGAAATACGGCGTTGACGTCCATGTGCCGATTGCCATGCTGGCAGTCGTGATTGCTGCTGTGGACTGCTTCTGGCTGAAGATGAAGTACGACGATGTCATGAAGGCGGCGCTTGACAGCATTATGTCGGCCATGCCCTCGTGCATGATCATCATGGTCGTCGGAATCCTGATCGGACTCTGGATCCGCACGGGAACCATACCCGGCCTGATTTATTACGGCCTGAACATTCTGAGTCCCGCCTACTTCCCGCTGGCGACCATGGTTGTATGCTCAATTATTTCGCTGAGCACCGGCTCGTCGTGGTCGACAGAGGCCACGATCGGCATGGCGCTGATGGGCATCGGCAACGGCCTCGGCGTGCCGCCGGCCATGACTGCCGGATGCGTCGTTTCCGGCGCCTACTTCGGCGACAAGATGTCGCCTCTTTCGGATACAACAAACCTGGCCCCGGCTGTGGCCGGCAACGATCTTTTCGACCATATCCGCGCCATGATGTGGACAACTGTGCCGACGCTGCTGATCTGCTTCTGCATCTATATTTTCTGGGGCAGGTCTTTTGCCGGACAGAGCATTGACACAGGCCGCATCACAGCCATTCAGACCATGATCTCCGCCGAGTTCAGCGTGAGCTGGCTCTGCATTGTGCCGCCCCTGATCGTCATTGTCGCCTCGATTATGAAAGTCCCGGCCCTGGCCGGCATTTTCCTGGGCATTATCGCGGGCATGGTCATCGCGCTGTTCCAGGGAGTTGACATCGGCACGATCTGGGCGATCGGACAGAGCGGCTACAAGCCTCAGCTGTCGGCACAGGTTGCGGCAGCGCCCGACTTGGCGGCGGTGGCGAAAATCCTCGCTGAGAAAAACATCTCCCTTGATCCCGCTCTGGCTCAGGACGTTTCTAAGATGATTTCCCGCCTCGTGGGCCGCGGCGGAATGTTCCCCATGATGTGGTCGGTCGAACTGGCAATCGCTGCCATGGCCATGGGCGGCTTCCTTGAAGTCGGCGGATTCCTCAAGGTCCTTCTTGACGCCATCACGAAAGGCGTGCGCACTGTCGGCGGACTTGTGGCGACGACAATCGGCTCGTGCTTTGTCAGCAACATCCTGACGGGCAGCCAGTACCTTTCCATTATCATTCCCGGACGCATGTTCAAGCCCAAATACGTTGAAAGCGGTCTGGCACCCCGTATGCTTTCCCGCACTCTTGAGGACTGCGGCACACTGACTTCCGTTCTGGTGCCGTGGAACGTGTGCGGCGGCTATGCGGCCGGAGTGCTCGGCGTCGCAACGCTTGACTATGTGCCCTATGCGGTTTTCAACTGGCTGTGCCCGCTGCTTGCCATCGTGATCACCTATCTCGGCATTGGCATTTTCTGGCGTCAGCCCGACGGATCCATCAAGCGCGAAAGCCGCCGCAGGATCAGCACCCCGTCAGACAGCTCGTCTGACTGATAAAAGTACAATCTTCTATTCCCCGCGGAATGCTGTCTGCGGATTTCTGTTCAGTTTCTGCGGGCGGCGGGCTTTATCTGCGGCAGTCTGCCGGAAAGGCACCACAGAATTCCATCAGAAATACGAACAGCGCCGCACAGTTTCAGGCTGATTTCCCTTGACAATCGACGCAGCGGCAGTTAAAATAACTTGTAAAGTTGTATGCAATTTTATGGCTGCGGCGTTCGGGTCTGCAGAAATCAGTTTTCATGAGAATGTGCGGTGACAAGTTGTAAAACGACTTTACATCTGCTTTTAAATGAAATACTTAAAATTCATATAAACTGAATTTTACAGGCTGGCAAAATAATATTGTATACTTCGAAACAGTCAAAGGAGTGCTGAAATATGCTGGACCTTAACAAACTGTGCGGCATGCAGGGCAAAAACGCTGTGATCACCGGAGCAGCGTCGGGACTGGGCGCGGGAATCGCGAAGTTTTTTGCCAGTGCCGGCGTCAAAGTGATGCTTCTTGACATCAACGAAGCGGGCGGACAGACCGTGGCGGATGAAATCAGAGCCGCCGGCGGCGACGCTGTTTTCATGAAATGCAACGTGACCAGCCAGGCGGACTGCGCCGCCGCGGCTGAAGCGGCGTTTGTCCGCTGGGGCAGCATTGACAACCTTGTGAACTGCGCCGGCGCAACGCGCCGCCGCACTGTTGAGGACCTTGAGGAAAAAGACTGGGATCTGGTGCTGAACGTGACGCTGAAAAGCGTGTACCTGATGTGCCATAACGTGGTGCCCTACATGAAGAAACAGGGATACGGCAAGATTGTCAACATCGGCTCAGGCTGGGCGCTCAAGGGCGGCGATCATGCGGTTGCGTACTGCGCGTCAAAGGGCGGTGTGTGGAATATGACCCGCGCACTGGCCATCGACTGCGGCCCGCATAACATCAACGTGAACTGCGTCTGCCCCGGAGACAGCGACACCCCCATGCTGAAAAGCGAGTGCGAGCAGCTGGGCGGTGTTTACAACGACAGCTACAAGGCCTCGTGTGCGGCGCGCCCCATTGCGCGTCTCGGCCGTCCCGAGGACATTGCCATGTGCGTGTTCTTCCTGTGCAGCGACATGTCGCCCTGGGTGACCGGCTCGGCTCTGGTCGTGGACGGCGGCGGCATCGCCTAGTTTTCACGGTATTTCCCGCGTGAGGCGGAAATTTTTATAAAGTTCAGAGGAGGCATCACAGAATGTCTAAGAGGAATTACCCCTACATCCCCAATTCTGACCCGGCAATTCAGGCGGAGATGCTGAAGTTCATCGGTGCGAAATCGGTGGACGAGCTGATTGAGCAGAATATTCCCAAAGATCTGCTGATGAAGGAGCCGCTGAAGCTCCCCGATCCCTATCCGGCGGAATGCGACCTGGTGCGCCACGTGTCGTCAATTCTGGATAAGGATAAAACTGCCAATGAAATGACCTGTTTCCTTGGCGCCGGGTGCTATAACCGCTACGTTCCGGCCATGGTGGATGAGGTGGTAAACCGCTCTGAGTTCCTTTCAGCCTACGCAGGCGAGCCGTATGAGGATCACGGCCGCTTTCAGGCCTGCTTTGAATATGAAAGCATGATGGCCGAGCTGCTTGACTGTGAAGTGGTCAATGTGCCCAATTACGACGGCGCTCAGGCCGCGGGCACGACGCTCCGCATGGCAACGCGCGTTACAAAGCGCGACGAGGTGCTGATTCCCGCCACGCTGAACCCCGACGTGGCTGAAGCCGTGAAAACCTATCTTCATCCTGACGTAAAGGTCACCACGGTGAATTACAGTTCTGAAACAGGCCGCATGTGCCTGAAGGACCTGAAGTCAAAGCTCACTGACAAGACGGCGGCGGTGATGGTGATGAACCCCAACTTCTTCGGCATTGTCGAGGAAGAGTCGCAGCAGATCGCTGACATGGCCCATGCTGCCGGCGCACTGTTCATCGTTTATGCCGAGCCCTCGACGCTCGGCGTGATGAAGCCTCCCTTCCAGTACGGCGCCGATCTGGCCTGCGGCGACATCCAGGGCCTTGGAATTCACATGAACTACGGCGGCGGCGTCGGCGGCTACATGGCCGCAAAAGACCGTCCCGAACTGGTACGCGAGTATCCTTCGCGTCTGTTCGGCCTTGCGCCGACCAGCGCCGGCGAATGGGGATTCGGCGATGTGCTGTGGAACCGCACTTCTTTTGCGGTGCGCGACCACGCCAAAGAGTTTGTGGGCACCCATGCAGCGCTGTGGAGCATCGGCGCGGCGGTATACCTTGCAAGTCTTGGACCGCAGGGAATGAAAGAGCTGGGCACGACGATTCTCCAGCGCTGCGCGCTGCTGCGCCGCAAGCTGGCCGGCATCCCCGGGCTGACGGTGTGCCCGCTGAGCGGCGCTCCCTTTGAGGAGTTCATTGTCCGCTTTGACAAAAAAACTGTCGCTGAGGTCAACGAGGCTCTTCTGAAGAAAAACATTCTCGGCGGCTTCGATCTGAGCGCAAGCTATCCTGAGCTCGGACAGTGCGAGCTTCTGTGCGTCACTGAGCGCACTGCGCCTGAGGACATGGACAGGCTGGCCGCGGCGCTGAGAGAAATTCTCGCTTAACTGACGGAAAGGGGAGAATTCATCATGGATAAAATCGCGACTGAGAGAGACACGCGTCTGAGCCGTTTCCATCAGGCAAGCTGGAATGAGCCCATTATCTACGAACTGAGCGTCAAAGGCGAACGCGGTGTGCTTGTGCCGCAGCTTTCCGGCCGGGCCGCTGCGGAAGCCGGCGACGGCATTTCCGAACTTCCCGGGTGCATGAGAAGAGACGGGGCTCCCAATCTTCCCGAAATGGGGCAGCCTCAGGTGGCGCGCCATTTCAACCATCTTGCGCAGGAAAACCTCGGCGTTGACAGCAACATTGACATCGGCCAGGGCACCTGCACAATGAAATACAGTCCCAAGGTCAACGACCGTCTTGCCGGCAGCCCGAAGGTGGCCGACATGCATCCCCTCCAGCCTGAAAGCACGGCCCAGGGAATCCTTGAAGTGATCTACCGTCTCGGCGAACTGTTCAAGTCCATTTCCGGACTTGATTATTTCAGCATTCAGCCCGGCGGCGGCGCTCACGGCATCCTTGCTATGGCCAGCGTTGTGCGCGCCTACTGGGAAGCGAAGGGCGAGACTGACCGCGATACGGTGATCACCACGTTCTTCTCGCATCCTGCTGACGCAGCGTGCCCCATCGTCAAGGGATACAAGGCAATTGTTCTTCCGCCCGACGCCGAGGGGCTGCCTGATATTGAGGCGTTTAAAACTGCACTGAAGAACAACAAGGTAGCTGCCATCTTCATGACCAATCCGGAGGATACCGGCATTTTCAACCGCCGCATCCGCGAGTTCACGCGCCTTGCCCACGAGGCCGGAGCGATCTGCTGCTACGATCAGGCCAACGCCAACGGGCTTCTGGGAATCACGCGCACAGTGGAAGCCGGATTTGACATGTCGTTCTTCAACCTTCACAAGACCTTCTCGTCGCCGCACGGATGCGGCGGCCCGGCAGTCGGCATGGTCACCTGCCGCAGGGAACTGCGCGACTACATGCCTGTGCCGCTGGTGAACTACGACGAAAAGAAAGGCTACTTCCTTGACTTCAACGTGCCGCACACCTGCGGCAAGGTCAAGTCGTTCTGGGGCGTTGCGCCCGTTGCCGTGCGCGCCTATGCGTGGATCATGAACCTCGGCGCTGACGGCCTTCGTGAAGTCAGCCGCGTGGCGATTCTGAACAACAACTACTGCATGAAGAAAATTCTGGCCATCAGGGGCGCGTCCATCTGCTTCCCGAACCATAAGCCGCGCATTGAGCAGGCCCGTTACAGCTGGGAGCAGCTGAAGAAGGACACCGGGTTCGGTACAGCTGATTTCACCCGCCGCATTCCTGACTACGGCACTCATTACTGGTCAAGCCACGAGCCGTGGGTCATTCCCGAGCCGTTCACCATTGAGCCCAGCGAATCCTACAGCAAGAAGGACATTGACACCTACTGCGAGATCCTGGCCTCTATCGCGAAAGAATGCTATGAGCAGCCCGACATTATCCGCAATGCGCCTCTGAACAGCACAGTGCATCACATCAGCCACGATTACTTCGACGATCCCGATAAGTGGGTCCTGTCGTGGCGAGATTACAACATGAAATACACGGGCTACTTCCGGCCGAAGAAGAAGTAAATGGCTCTTCTCATAGGTCTTCTGGTTAATCCCGTGGCCGGACTGGGCGGCAGCGTTGCCCTGAAAGGCACCGACGGAGCGGAAACGGCGCGCCGTGCCCTTGCACTGGGCGCCGTTCCCCATGCCAGGATGCGCATGGGACAGGCTCTTGATGCGGCCATGCCTTTCCCCGGCGGCGTTGAGTTTCTGACGTGCGCCGGTGAGATGGGGGAGCTTCTGCTGAAGGAGAGAAATCTTCCGTACCGGGTGGTCTGCACGCCGAAGGCCGTCACCGACGCTGAGGACACAAAAGCCGCAGTCTCGGCCATGGCCGCGGCCGGCGCGCAGTTCATCTTCTTTGCCGGCGGCGACGGAACGGCGCGCGATATCTGTGCGGCCCTGAACGGCGCGGATATTCCTGCAGCCGGCGTGCCGGCAGGCGTTAAAATCCACTCGGCCGTCTACGGCATCAACCCCGTCAGGGCCGGCCAGCTGCTGCACAAGGTTGCCTGCGGCCAGATAAAGGATTACACTGAAGCCGAAGTGATGGACATCGACGAGGAGGCTTTCCGCTGCGGAAGCGTCAGGGCGAGGCTGTACGGCTACCTGAAAGTTCCTCTGGACAGGAGCTGCCTTCAGGACCGCAAATCGGGCGGCACGCAGAAGGATTCTTACGAACAGTCCGCCATCGGCGTCTGGTGTGCCGAAAACATGAAGCCCGGAAATCTGTACCTCATCGGTTCGGGCACCACGACAAAAAGCGTTCTCGACGCACTGAATCTGGAAGGCACTCTGCTCGGCGTGGATGCGGTGAAAGACCGCCGGATCGTCGGACGGGATCTCACCGAAAAACAGATTCTGGCTCTGATTGAGCCGGGGCGCACCACGCTGATTGTCACTGTCATCGGCGGACAGGGGCATATCTTCGGACGCGGCAATCAGCAGCTCAGCCCTGCAGTGCTGAGGAAAATCGGCCCCGAAAACGTAACAGTCATCGCAACGCCTGCGAAGCTGGACGGACTTTTTCCCCGACCGCTGCTTGTCGACACCGGCGACGAACAGCTTAACCGCGCATTCTGCGGTTATGTGCAGGTGATTACAGGGTACAACCGGAGCCAGATGTGGCGCGTTGAGTGCTGAGAAAAATTCACGGAGTCACGCACAGGCGTGCTTTTTGCGCTGTGCCGTCCGTTTTTTCAGGAGGAGTGAAAAGAATGGCTCACTATGAAGAACTGAAAGGCAAACGTGTGATGGTGACCGGAGCCGCAAGCGGCATCGGTCTGGCTACGGCCTGCCGCTTCGCTCAGGAAGGCGCAGAAGTCTTCATTGTTGACTACAACAAAAAGGCTCTTGAGGAAACACAGAAGGCTCATCCCGAGTTTGCGGGCTTTTCAGCGGCTGATGTTTCCAGCGAGGCAGATGTAAAGGCAGCGTTTGAGGAGATGGACAAAAAGCTGGGCGGCATTGACGTGCTGATCTCCAACGCCGGCATTTCCATCCGTTCCAACGCGCTTGACATTCCCTATTCGCAGTGGAAGAAAGTCATGGACATCAACCTCGGCGGCATGTTCCTGTGCGCGAAGGAAGCCGGAAAACGCATGATGGCGCAGGAAAAAGGCGGCGTCATCCTGATGACCGCCTCAACCAACGGCACAGAAGGCCACCGCTGGTATGCCGATTACAACGCCTCCAAAGCCGGCGTCATTCTGCTGACCAAGACCCTTGCCCTGGAGCTGGCGCCGAAGGTGCGCGTCAACTGCATCTGCCCCGGCTATGTGCTGACGCCGATGCAGCGCGCTGAATACACCGACGAGATGCTTGCCAAAGTCAACGAGGGCATCCCCATGAAACGCCACGCGACGCCCGAGGAGATCGGCGCGCTGTACGCGTTCCTTGCCAGCGACGACGCGCGCTATTTCACGGGTGCCGACATCCGCATTGACGGCGGCGAAACGGCCGGGCTGTACTCATAAAGACTGGACAATCCGCATAAAAGAAAGTTCCCGGGATCGTAAGGACAGAACCGTGACAGGCTGAGTCCTTGGCACGGTCCGGGGATTTTTTGCACGGCCGCGTGCCGCATGCGGCACAGAGGGAAAAGTTTCTGCTTTCCCGGCCGGCCGTCATCGATGTGAGAAAGAGGTGCATCATGTCAGAGTCATTCGTGCTTAAAGGAAATATATGGACCGGCGACTCGGGGAAACCGTACGTGGAGGCGCTGCGCGTCAGCGGCGGAAAAGTTCTTCAGACGGGCAGCGTCAGCGAAATTGTCCCGTCGGCGGGCGAAAAGGTTTACGATTACGGCCGCTGCCTTGTTACGCCCGGTTTTACCGACGCTCACCTTCATTTCGGGGCCTATGCGCGCGCGGGAATCTATCCTGACTGCGGCAGCGCGGAATCCCTTGAGGATCTCCTTGATTTTCTGCGCGGTCAGGTGAAAGACGCCGGCGCTGGGCGCTGGGTGCGCTGCATCAACTTCATTGAGCTGAACTGGAAGCACCCTGCAGTTCCCACGCGCCTGCAGCTTGACCGCATCGCGCCGGACACGCCGCTGGTGGTGAGCCACTACGGCGCGCACATGCATATTGCGAATACTGCGGCTTTTAAGAGCGCCGGGCTGTGGGACTCGTCAGATCCGGAAATTGAGCGCGGCAGCGACGGCCTTCCCACGGGAAAGCTGTTTGACAGCGGCGCCGACGCGATGATCCGAGCCATTCAGGCGCAGCATGAGACTGACGCAGCGCTGACAGCTTTTTTTGAAAAGGCGCTGCACAAGCTGACCTCGCTCGGCCTTACCGCTCTGCACGCGTGCGATGCACCGACCTATGCCCTCGGCGAGCGTCCTGACCTCATGCAGAACCTTGATGCCGGCGGCAGAATGCCGATGCACGTGTTTTTCTACCATGACCGGCTGCCGGACTTCAAAGTGCGCTCGCAGCGAAATTTCAAGAGCGGCCATCTGGCCTATGCGGGTCTGAAGGTCTTTGCCGACGGCTCGCTGGGCGCGAGGACGGCGGCGCTGAGCCGGCCTTATTCAGATGAGCCGGGCGAGAGCGGTCATTTGATCCATACTGATGAACAGATGATATCGCTGTTCCGCGCGGCGCAGATGCGCGGAATCCAGGTACAGACCCATGCAATCGGCGACGCGGCCTGCAAGCAGGTGGTGCGCTGCGTTGAGGCCGTGCAGAAAGAACTGGGGCGGCCGGAAGCGCCGTACCGCCTGAATCACGCGATAGTGCTGGGAGAAGGGATGCCTGAACGCATTGCCCGTGCGGGCATTGTGGTTGACCTGCAGCCCATTCAGATCTGGGATGACCGCAACATGGCACCGCTGCGCCTCGGCCCGCGTCTTTTCCGCATGGCCTACCAGCTGCGGCGTCTGGCTGACGCCGGCATTCTTCTTACCGGCTCAAGCGACGCGCCCTGCGACGACCCGAACCCGTGGTACGGCATCGGCGTTGCGGCGACGCATCTCGGCCTTGACGGTTCCGTTCCCGAAGGACACGACACTGCCCAGAAGCTGACGCTCGACGAGGCGCTGCGGCTCTACACAGTGAACCCATGGAAAGCTATGGCCTTTGACGGCCCGGCGGCAGGCACGCTGGTTCCCGGTGCTCCTGCTGACATTGCCGTGGCCGACCGCGACGTTTTCAAGGCAGCGCCTGCTGAAATCTGCCAGGTGAAAAATCAGGCAACCTTCTTTGAGGGCGAAAAAGTCTTCTGATTTCAGGAAAATGCGCTGCCGCGGGAAATCAGCCCCGCTGCGCACAGCAGAACTTTAAAAATGTCTTCTGCAGGTGCAGCCCGTGATTTACTAATCCGGACACTGCTGCTGCAGAAGGCATATTGCGTGCATTTTACACGAACAATACGTACAATTTATTTTTTATCTTTTATTTTAGAGCGACAACCGCTATAATAAAAACATTAAAAACCGAAGGGAGTGCCAATAATATGATTGCTTTGCTGAAACTGGTTCCCATTTTCATCATGGCCGGACTGATGCTTTCCGGCATGGACATACTGCTCGCGTCGCCCATTTCGTTCATCTGCGCCTGTGTAGTCGCGATGATCACGGATCATTACTCCTTCGACGAACTGCTCAACGCAGCGCTCGACAATCTGAAGAACTTCCTGATTGTGTTTCTGATCCTCGAAGCGGCGTATGCAGTGGCAGAGTGTTTCATGGCAACCGGTGTGGCGGCGGCGATCATCAATCTGGCACTGAGCCTCGGCATGACAGGAAAGTTTGTGGCAGTCGCGGCATTTCTGGTGACCGCCGTGCTTTCAGTTGCAACCGGAACCTCGTGGGGAACTGTGGCTGCGTGCGCGCCGATTTTTCTGTGGCTGAACCACATTGTCGGCGGCAGCGCCGTGCTGACCATCAGCGCCGTCATCGGCGGGTCGTGCTTCGGCGACAACATCGGCCTGATTTCCGACACCACGGTAGTCAGCTGCGGCATGCAGAACGTGCAGCTTGTCGACCGCATGCGCTATCAGGGTGTCTGGTCACTGCTGTGCCTGGCTCTGAGCGCCGTGGCGTTTTACGCTGCCGGAGCAGCCATGGACCTTCCTTCAACGGAAGCCTCTGCAGCCCTGGCTATTCAGCAGATTCCCCAGGGAGTCTGGGAAGTGCTGGCTGATAAACGTCCTGCCGCAGTGACTCTGCTGAAACAGGTGCAGAGCGGCGTGCCTTACTATCTGGTAATCCCGCTGCTTGTAGTGCTGGGGCTGGCGCTGCGCAACACAAGCACTCTGATCTGCCTCGGAGCGGGAATTTTCACGTCGGGGCTGCTGGGCTGGATTGCCGGCACGGTGACCAATATCAACGACTTTCTCCAGCTTATTTACAACGGCGCTTCAGACGCAGGCGGCTGGTCAATCGCCATGATGCTCTGGGTGGGGGCGTTCGGCGGCGTCATGCGCAAGATGAATGCCTTTGATTCTATCGCCGAACTGATCATGAAGATGGTCAGCAAGGTGCGCCAGCTGATGTTCTGCAACGCACTGCTCTGCCTGATCGGCAACGCGGCGCTGGCTGACGAGATGGCACAGATTGTCACGATCAGCCCGATCATCAGGAACATGACCGAAAAGGCCGTTGTGGGCGACAAAAAGGCCATGTACCGTCTGGCCCTGCGCAACGCAACCTATGCGGATGCCATGGGCGTTCTCGGCGCGCAGCTGATTCCGTGGCACTGCTACATGGGATTCTTCATGGGCATCGCCACGTCGGTTTACCCGCTTGCAGCTGATACTATGACCGTTGGCGCGGTGATTTCGCACAATTACTTTGCCATGATCGCTGTCGGATCAATTCTGCTGCTGACATGGACAGGGCTTGACCGCTATATTCCGTTCTTCTCGATTCCCCGCGAACCGGAAGTCATGCTCCGCAAAAACGTAGAAGCCGCAAAGGCCTGATTATTCAGGGACTTTCGGCGTTTGCAGAAATATTCGGGAGACCGCTCCGCACAGGGCGGCCTCCTATTTTTCTGCAGATGAAAAAACGCAGTCTCCCAGTTTCTGCAGAAAGTCCGGGCTGTGAACTGTGAACAGAACGGATATGCCCTTCTGCTGGCGGAGAGAGCGTTTGCGCAGCGGTGGGGAAAAGGCGGCACGGCCCTTTTGCCGTGCGGCTCAGAACTTCAGAGGGCAGCAGGCGGAGAGCAGGTTGGGATTGGATGGTATTGCCGAACGATTTGCGAATTTATCAGATATTAAATTATAATTATATTGTTTTAATCTTTTAAAGGGGGTAAAATATATAAATAAATCCTAAGCAGCTGAAGGAGTGTCACTATGACCGCATTGCTGAAACTGTCTCCTGTGTTTGTTATGGCCGGCCTGATGCTTTCAGGCATGGATATTCTGCTGGCAGCGCCCATAGCGTTTGTGTGCGCGTGCTGTGCAGCGATGATCACTGAACGCTGTACGTTTGACGAGCTGCTGAACGCGGCGCTTGACAACCTGAAAAACTTTCTGCTGGTCTTTCTGATCCTCGAGGCGGCTTATGCGGTGGCTGAATGCTTTATGGCAACGGGCGTGGCGGCGGCGATCATCAACATTGCCCTCAGTCTCGGCCTGACGGCCAAATTTGTGGCTGTTGCGGGCTTTCTGGTGACATCGCTGCTTTCCGTTGCGACGGGAACATCCTGGGGCACCTTTGCGGCCTGTGCGCCGATTTTTCTGTGGCTGAACCACATTGTCGGCGGCAGCACGATGCTGACCATCGGCGCGATTGCCGGCGGTTCGTGTTTCGGCGACAATATCGGCCTGATCTCAGACACCACGGTGGTCAGCTGCGGCATGCAGAATGTGCGCATTGTGGACCGTATGCGCACTCAGACTGCATGGGCGGCGCTGTGTCTGATGCTCAGCGTGGCGGCGTTTTACACGGCCGGCGTCCTGATGAAACTGCCCGATACTGAAGGTTCGGCGGCAGCGGCTATTCAGCAGATACCTCAGAGTGTCTGGGATGTGCTGGCGCAGAAACGTCCGGCCGCAGTGACCCTGCTGAGACAGGTGCAGAGCGGCGTGCCCTTCTATATGGTACTTCCGCTTCTGATTGTGCTTGTGCTTGCTGTCCGCGGCACCAATACGCTGATTTGCCTGGGTGCCGGCATTCTTTCGTCAGGCGTTATGGGGCTGGCAGCTGGCACGGTGGCAGGCACGGGCGAATTTCTGAAACTGGTTCGTGACGGCGCTTCCGCGGCGGGCAGCTGGACGATTGCCATGATGCTGTGGGTCGGCGCTTTCGGCGGCGTCATGCGCAGAATGAATGCCTTTGATCCCATTGCATCGGCCATAGTGAAAATGGTCGGCAAAGTGCGGCAGCTGCTGTTCTGCAACGCACTGCTGTGCCTTGCCGGCAATGCCGCCCTTGCTGACGAAATGGCTCAGATTGTCACTATCAGTCCCATTATCAGGGACATGACTGAAAAGGCTGTTGTGGGCAGCGAGAAGGACATGTACCGTCTGGCGCTGCGCAACGCAACCTATGCCGGCGCCATGGGCGTTCTCGGTTCACAGCTGATCCCGTGGCACTGCTATATGGGCTTTTTCACGGGCATTGCGGCCTCAGTTTACCCGCTCGCCGCCGGAACTGTGACAGTGAGTTCGATTATTTCCCATAACTACTTTGCGATGATCGCCGTCGGGTCGATTCTGTTCTTTACCTGGACGGGGCTTGACAGATATATTCCGTACTTTGCCGTGCCGGAGGAACCTGAAGTCCGTCTCCGCAGAAGTGCGGCCGTCGGTGCTGCCGGCTGACGGCTGCCTTAAAAAACTTCTTCAGCAGCACAGAGAGGGCTGCCCCGAAAGTCCGCGGGGCAGCCCTCTCTGCCGTTTATGCTGAAAGTCTGCCGTAGCAGAAGCGCCTGCAAAAACCGGCGGAATACAGATGAAAAGGCTGAAGCATGGGGATAATTTTTTAAACGTCCGCTTAATGTTTTTCCGCGCATGTTTTTGTCCGGCCGTATTTATGGTAGACTTGTCTCTGTGCGCTGGAGGTGATCCGCATGACTATACGCAGAAAACTGCTGCTGTCAAATATACTGATGACGGCCGCACCGCTTCTGCTGTCGGCTGTTTTTGCAGTCGTCGCCTTTTTTACCTACGGCAGGAACTATGTCGAGCCGGTGATCGACATGTACGAGTCGGAAAACGGCGTCTATTCAGCGCAGAGCCTGATTTACGCCTGCAAGGAAGAACTCAGCACCCGCGAGTGGGAGCACTATGACTGGTATGAGGACAACGGTCTGGTCATGACAGAGCAGACTTCAAAAAAAATGCGCATGTTCGAGGAAAACCTGCACAGCATGGGCTATCATTTTGAAATCGCCATTCATGGAAAGCTGGTTTACAGCAACTTCACCGAAGCTGACCGGCAGTTTATTGCCGGGCATCTGGGCTCGGCGCTTGATTCAGTGCAGAGCATGACGCTGGCCGGCCGCGACGGGGCGGTGGTGCGCAATTTCTTCGGCCCGTCTGACGAGCGGGGCACAGTCACAGCCGTGTACCTGCCGGGACGGGGAATTAAAAGCGCAGGGTCTTATCTTGAAAAATACGTGATCGCGTTTGCAGTGATTCTTGTGCTGTTCCTGATTGCCGCCATCACTGCCGTGGACTATACGCTGAGCGGTTTTATCGCGCGCATGTTCCTGCGCCCGCTGGCGGCGCTCCGTTCCGGCGCCAGAAGAATCGCGGCAGGCAACCTGGATGTGAAGATCAATTACAACCGCGACGACGAGTTCGGCGAAGTCTGCCTGGAGTTTGACCAGATGCGCCGCCGGCTCAAAAGCTCCCTGGAAGAAAAAATCCAGTATGAGAACTACCGGCGGATGCTGATTTCAGGTATTTCGCACGATCTCCGCACGCCGCTGACGTCGATCCGCGGTTATGCCGAGGGGCTTCGCGACGGCGTGGCCTCCACGCCGGAAATGCAGAGCCGGTACTGCAGGGCCATTATCCAGAGCGCCGGCGACATGGAAATGCTGGCTGACTCGCTTTCAACGCTGACGCGGCTTGAAAATAACGAGTACCGCTATCATCTTGAACCGACGCCGCTTGACAGCTGGCTTCGGAATATTGCGGAGGAGCAGAGGCCGGTTCTCGCTGATAAGGCAGTGCTGGTGTACCGCGGAAGCGCCCGTGAGGATATGTGCGTTTCCTTTGACCGGAAGGAAATGCGGCGCGTGTTTATCAACATTTTTTCCAACAGCGTCAGATATGCAGGCGTGCGTCCCGTGAAGATCCTGATCTCGCTGCTCGAAAAAAACGGTACGGCCGTAATCCGTGTCTGCGATAACGGACGCGGTGCCGGCGAAGAAGACCTTCCTCATCTTTTCGAGGCTTTTTACCGCGGCGACAAGGCGCGCACTCATGCCGGCGAGGGAAGCGGACTCGGCCTGTCGATTGTACAGCATATTGTGGAGGGCTGCGGCGGCAGGATCAGAGCGTACAACGAGGGCGGCCTGTGCATAGAAATGACTTTCCCGTCCTGTGAAAATGACAAGGAGGCTGAAAACAGTGCAGACCGTACAGACAGTTCTCATCGTTGAAGATGACCGGCTGATTGCCGAACTGGAACGTGATTATCTTGAAGCGTCAGGTTATGCCGCTGAGATCACCGCATCCGGAAAAAGCGGGCTGGAGATGGCGCGTGCCAATGACTACGCGCTGGTGCTGCTTGACGTGATGCTGCCCGAAATGAGTGGTTTCGAAGTGTGCCGTCTGCTGCGCCGCGAGAAAAACGTGCCCATCATCATGGTGACGGCCAAAAAGGAGGATGTGGACAAAATCCGCGGACTCGGCCTCGGTGCCGATGACTACGTGGTCAAGCCCTTCAGTCCGTCAGAACTCATTGCCCGCGTCAGGGCGCACATAGAAATGCACCGGCGCCTGCTTGACGAAAAACACGAGGAAGCGCTGATTGTCAGGGACCTGAAAATTCTGCCCCTGTCGCGGCGTGTGTTCGTAAAGGACAAGGAGATCACGCTGACGAACAGAGAATATGAGCTTCTCCTGTTTCTTGCTTCGCGTCCCGACGTGGTGTTTTCCCGTGAAACGCTTTTTGAAAAGATCTGGGGCGAAGATTCCTACGGCGAAACTGCCACAGTGACGGTGCATATCAACCGCATCCGTGAGAAGATTGAAAGAGATCCGGCACACCCTGAATACATTGAAACGATCTGGGGAGTAGGGTATCGGTTCAGGGAAAATTAACCGGACAGGAAGGGAGCGGGCTTTATGGTCTTTTACTTTACCGGAACCGGAAACAGTCTTTACGCGGCAGCACAGCTTGATGCCAGAACCTGCAGCATTCCGCAGGCCATCCGCCGCGGCTGCCTGAAATTTTCTGACAGCGAAATCGGCATTGTGTGCCCGGTTTACGGCCATGAAATGCCGGTCATGGTTCAGGAGTTTCTGAAGAAGGCTGAATTGAAAACAGACTATCTTTATCTGATCCTGACGTATGGCAGTTTTCAGGGCAATGCGGCGGAACTGGCTGAGAAAGTGCTGGCCGCGGCCGGCAAAAAGGCGGACTACATCCGTACGCTGCTCATGCCTGACAACTTTCTTCCCGATTTTGACATGGAAATCGAGAAGAAGCTGGATAAGAACGTGGAAGGACAGCCTGCTGAAATCAGGGCCGACCTGGCGGCGCACCGCCGTTACAGAGAGCCTGTGACTGATGAGCAGCGCAGGCTTCACGCCGAATACGCAGAGGGAATGAACGGCGAGCCGGTGACACTCTGGGCAGATTTTGAAGTCGGCGATGCCTGCACGGGCTGCGGCGTGTGCACCAGAGTCTGCCCCGCAGGCTGCTTCCGCCTGGAAAACCGCCGCGCAGTGCGCAGCGCAGAAAACTGTCAGGCATGCTACTCCTGCATTCAGAACTGCCCGCAGAAAGCAATCGGAATTACCAGGTACGTCGGCTTTTCAGAGAAAAATCCCGGCTCGCGCTACCGCAACGAACACGTGACGCTTGAGGACATCATGGCCGCGAACGATCAGCATGTGTCTCAGAAAAAGGCCGACTGACAGGCCGGCCGAAAAAAATAACAGTAAATCAGGCAGCCCGGCCGCGGGGTTTTTAAATGCCGCGGATGCGGGATGAGCTATGAAAGGTGCAGCTGCAGACGGCGCCGGAAGGAAAACTTCCGGCGCCGTCTCTGTATTTTCAGGACATACTCGGGTGGTCCGCCCCGCAAAGTGTTGTCTTTTTTTTTGATAAAGTTTATTTTCTGTTTATTTTTAGGGAACTGTGCTGTAGTACCATGAAACCGCTCTGCCGAAGTGAACTGAGTTTTTAAAACGCCGAAGGGTGCCGGGTTTCAGCGGCTTTATAAGTATACAGTATGCACTTTGATTTCGCAGCGGCATTTAGCCGGGCCCGGCTGCAGGCACCTGTGAATCAGTTCTGCGGCATCAGATATATGCCGGAAGGAGTTTTTTACATGTCCACCGACCATTCATGCAGCTGGATTCTGGCAGCCGCGGCAGTTCTGGCGGCTGTGCTGATTTATGTTGTTCCGCTGGGAAACTGGCATCTTATGGAGCCTGATGAGGGACGTTATGCTGAGATTCCGCGCGAAATGATTGAATCGGGGGATTATGTAACCCCGAGACTGAATTACGTCAAATACTTTGAAAAGCCTGCCTTGCTTTACTGGCTCAATGCGGCTGGCTACAGAGTGTTCGGGCAGAACGAATTTGCCGCTCGTTTCCCGTCGGCGCTGGCCGCGCTGGGCGGTGCGCTGGCTGCGGGACTGTTTGCCGGCAGAATCTACGGGCGCAGGGCGGGCGTGCTCTCAGGGATCATTACTGCTACATCAATGCTTTACTTCGCTGTCGGGCGGATCAACATCACAGACATGCCCATGTCTTTTTTCCTCACGCTGGCTCTGGCTGCCTTTTACGCTGGCTGCACGGGCGGAAACAGAAAATGGTACCTGCTGTTCTATGCGGCCATGGGACTGGGGGTTCTCACCAAGGGTCTGATCGGAGTTGTCCTGCCCGCCGGCGTCATTTTCTGGTATGCCGTTTTCACGCGCAAGTGGAGGCTTTTCCGCGAGGTGTTCTATCTTCCCGGAATTGTCCTGTTTCTGGTTATTGCCGTCCCGTGGTTCTATAAAGTCTGCAGCATCAACAGCGACTTTTTCCACTTTTTCTTTATCCGGGAACATTTTCTGCGCTACCTGACGAAGATGCACGGCCGCTATCAGCCCTTCTGGTTTTTCCTGCCGCTGATCCCCGCGGGAATGCTTCCGTGGACCGGGTTCCTGTTTTCCCTCTTCAGCAGAGAAAGCGTCGTCAGATCGCCGCAGAGCGGCGCAGAGAAGGATGCCTGCGTGTTTCTGCTTCTGTGGTTCGGCATCATATTCCTGTTTTTCTCGTGCTCAGGCTCAAAGCTGATTCCCTATATTGTGCTCTGTCTGCCGCCTCTTGCCATTCTGATCGGCGCCGACATCAGCCGCATGGTTGAGAGCGGAAAGCTGCACGGAGGCGTCTTCTTCTGGAACGCAGCCATTGCTGTGGTATTTTCCGCAGCACTTGCCGGCTACGCCCTGACGAATCACCGCTTTTCGCTTTCGCAGACCGCTTTGCCCGCTGCCCTCATCTCTGCGGGAATCCTCACGATTCCCTGCGGGCTTTTTAAAATTCTCCGGCGCAGAACAGCCGGCGGAGAGAGTTCTCTTGAAAAGATGCCGGCGCTTCTCTGTCTTGCGGCGCTGATTTTCCTTCTGGGACTGCAGCCGATTTTTCCGCTGGTTGCTTCCACGCGATCAAGCTACGAAGTTTCCCGGACTGTGCTAAAGGAAAAGCAGGACGGCGACACCATTGCCGTTTACGGTGAGGTCCTTCAGGGCCTGCCGTTTTACACCCGCTCCCGGGTGATGCTGGTCGATTATCTGGGCGAGCTTGAATTCGGCGCGGGGCATGCCGAGGGAAAAGGGTGGTTTCCCGGCAGAGACGAGTTCCTTGCTGAGTGGAATGCCGGAAAACGGCCGTTTGTGTTGGTCGTGAGAAAAAAACGCCTGAAGGAGCTCTTTCCCGGAGGCCCCGGCAGCGGCGTTAAAATCGTCAGTTCCGGAAAATATGATGTGCTTATCAAAAGGGAGGCTGCAAAACAAAATGAGAGATAAGTTCCTGCCTTTTTCGACGCCCAGCATCGGCGAGGACGCCATTGCGGACATTGCCGACTCAATCCGTTCGGGCTGGGTTGCCATGGGGCCGAAGACCCTTCAGTTTGAGAAGACTTTCGGGCAGTACGTCGGTTCATCCTGGGCCATGTCCTGCAACTCAGGCACGGCAGGGCTGCATCTGGCTGTCATGGCGCTGGGACTCGGCCCGGGCGACGAGGTTATCACCACGCCCATGACATTTGCCTCAACCGTCAACGTGATTCTGTTTGCCGGCGCAACACCCGTCCTGGCTGACATTGACCGCAGAACGCTGAACATTTCCCCTGAAAATATTGAGGCGGCCGTCACGCCGGCTACAAAGGCCATCATGCCGGTCCATTTTGCCGGACGGCCCTGCGATATGGACGCCATTGAAGAAATTGCCGAAAAGCATCATCTTGCCATTATCGAGGACGCGGCCCACGCGATCGGGGCGTCGTATAAGGGACGGCGCATCGGTGCCGACCGCGGCCCGAGACACCTGACGGTATTCAGCTTTCATCCGACAAAAAACATCACGACAGCCGAGGGCGGCATGGTCTGTACCGCAGATGAGGCGCTCGCCGAGAAAATTCTCGTCCTGCGCCAGAACGGCATGTCAAAGGGCGCATGGAACCGCTATACGGCGTCCGGGTCGGCCAGTTATGACATTCCTTTCCCCGGCCTGAAATACACCATGACAGACATTCAGGCGGCCATCGGCAATTCCCAGATCAGACATCTTGACGAGTTCAACGCCCGCCGGCGTGAAATTGTGAATTTCTACATGAAGGAACTTGCTGGCGTGCCGGGGCTCATCCTGCCGCAGCCAGTTGAAAAGGGCAATGTGCACAGCTGGCATATTTTCACGCCTTTCATCGACATTGACAGGCTCGGCATCAGCCGCAGCGAGTTCATGGCCCGCCTGAAAAAGCTCAATATCGGCACGGCGCTTCACTATCAGGCGCTGCACCTTTTAAGCTACTACTCCAAGCGGCTCGGCCTGCACCGCGGCTCTTTCCCCGAGGCTGAGTACGTATCTGACAGAATACTGTCTCTGCCGCTGTTCCCGGCCATGACCGACCGGGACATGCGGGACGCCGCCGCGGCGGTAAGACAGGTTGCCTGCGAGGCGGCCGGACAGCATGGAAACTGAAATTTCAGTGGTTATCCCCGCCTATAACGAGGAAGAGTCGCTGCCGGTCCTTTTTGAACATCTTTATCCCGTCATGAAAAAGCTGGGCCGGCCTTTTGAAATCATCTTTGTCAACGACGGCAGCACTGACTCAACGCTGGAGATTCTCAGCGGCTTCTGCAGAGATTATCCCGGCGTGAAAGTCATAGACCTGAACGGCAATTTCGGCCAGCACATGGCCATTCTGGCCGGATTTGAACATGTGAGAGGACAAAAGATCATCACGCTGGACGCGGACATGCAGAATCCTCCTGAGGAGATTCCGAACATTCTGGCCCTGCTCGACGAGGGGCACGATGTGGTGGGAACGTACCGCGCCGGCCGCCATGACCCTCTTTTCAGGAAAGTCGCCTCGAAGATTGTCAACAAAATCACCAATAAAATTGCCCGGCTCCACATCAGAGACTACGGGTGCATGCTGCGCGGATACAGCCGTCATATTGTCGACATCATCAACGAAAGCCGCACGGCCACGACTTTTATCCCTGCACTTGCGCAGAAATACGCAGTGAACCCGGTGGAAATCCCCGTGGCGCACCAGGAACGCGAGCGGGGCAAGTCGAAGTACGGCCTCTTTCAGCTGATCCGCCTGAATTTTGACCTGATGACCAGCTTTTCTCTGGTGCCGCTGCAGCTTGTCACCATGACAGGCATGACCATTTCGGTTCTTTCCTTTATTCTGGTCTGCTACATGGGACTGCGGCGTCTGTTTCTGGGACCGGAAGTGGAAGGAGTATTCACGCTGATGGGCATCCAGTTTTTCCTTACAGGAATCACGCTTTTCTGTCTTGGGATCACGGGCGAGTACCTCGGGCGCATTTACAGGGAGGTCAGCCGCCGTCCCCGCTACTCCGTGAGAAAGATCATTGAGCATCATGAGCAGCCGTCCTAGGATTGTGGTTTTTGCCTACAGCGAAGTCGGCTATGTGTGCCTGAAATCCCTACTTGACGACGGCGCTGATGTGGTGCTGGTCTATACCCACGAGGACGACCCCGGGGAGGAGATCTGGTTTCATTCAGTCAGGGACCTTGCCAGAGAACGCGGCGTTCCGGTCAGGACGCCTAAAGTGCTGGGCGAGGCTGAAACTGAAGAAATCCGCGCAGCTGCGCCTGAACTGATCTTCTCATTTTATTACCGCGCCATGATTCCCGCGGCGGTTCTGGAGATTCCGCGCCTTGGCGCCTACAACATCCACGGCGCCCTCCTGCCCCGCTACAGGGGACGCGCCTGCGTCAACTGGGCTGTTCTCAACGGCGAGACAGAGACAGGGGCCACACTCCATGTGATGACGCAGTACGCCGACCGCGGCGACATCATTGCCCGGAAGGCGGTGCCGATTCTGTTCAAGGATACTGCCCTCGACGTGTTTCTCAAAGTGACCGGCGCCGCACGCAGCATTTTATTGTCCTCGCTGAAAGACCTGGAAGCCGGTACGGCGCAGAGAACGCCCCAGGATGAATCCCTGGCGACGAAATTCGGCCGCCGCCGCCCGGAGGACGGCCGCATTGACTGGAACAAGACGGCAGTGGAAATATACAACCTTGTCCGAGCCGTCACTCATCCGTTTCCCGGCGCTTTCACTGAAAGAAACGGAAAGAAGCTCTACATCTGGAAAGCGCTGCCGGAGGCAGGGACAGGAAAGCCGGGAATGCCTGTTTCGGAAAATCCGATGCTTTTCGGCACCGGCGCGGGACTTCTCAGAGTTCTGAACTGGCAGTACGAGGGAGAAGAAGAGCACTCTGCGCCTGAGAGCTGAAGTCGCAGACGGCCGGTTTCCGCCCCGCCGCGGCACCGGCGCCTTTTTCCCGAAAAACATCTGCGAAAGGACTGCACAGCACAAAAATGAAGATATTCGTTACCGGCATCAACGGTTTTATCGGCACGCATCTGACAAAGGCCGTGCTGGACCGGACCGATTGGGAAATTTCAGGTTTTGACATTGCCTCGGATCACATAAAGCAGTTTGAAGGGCGCAGAAACTTCTCGTTCCGTCAGGGCGACATGTTTAAGGAAGATAACTGGCTTGAAGAACAGGCTGCTGACTGTGATGCCGTGCTGCCCCTCGCGGGCGTTGCCAAACCGGCCTATTACATTGAGAAGCCGCTCTGGACTTTTGAACTGGATTTTGAACAGAACCTCAGAATTGTGCGCTACTGTGCGAAACACGGCACGCGGATCATCTTTCCGTCCACATCCGAGGTTTACGGCATGAGCAGCGGCGGCCTGCTTGAAGAGGACACCAGCCCCCTGGTCACCGGCCCGATCTGCAAGAGCCGCTGGATTTACAGCTGCAGCAAGCAGATGATGGACCGCGTGATTTCAGCCTACGGCCAGGAAGAAGGGCTGCGCTTCACGCTGTTCCGCCCGTTCAACTGGGTCGGACCGCTGCTTGACACGTTCAGCGACGCGGCGGAGCACAGGGCCCGTTCAATCACGCAGATGATCTATGACGTGCTTTACCGCGGCAGAATCTCTCTGGTCAACGGGGGAGAACAGCGCCGCAGCTTTACATGGGTCGGCGACGGCATTGACGCTCTGCTGGCGATCATTGAGAACAGAAACGGCAGAGCTGACGGGCAGATTTTCAACGTCGGCAACCCGTGCAACAACTGTTCGATAAAAGAACTGGCCTTGATGATTGTCGATGAGATGAAAAAGGTTCCTGCATTCCGCAGCGCCGCTGAAAAGGCAAAGCTCGAAATAATCCCTTCGGCTGAATATTACGGCAGAGCCTATGATGACATGCAGAACCGGCGTCCGTCTGTGGAAAAAATAAAGCATCTGCTGGGATGGACACCCTGCACCGGCATGCGTTCCATGATCAGCCGGACTGTCGCCTGGTATGCAGAAAGGATCGGTCGGGAAAAATGACGCGTCTTGCCGTGAAAGTTGACGTGGACACACTCCGCGGCTACAGAGAGGGGGTGCCGCATCTGCTTGATCTGTTTAAAAAGCACGGACTCAGGGTCTCCATTTTCTTCTCTTTCGGGCCTGACAACTCGGGCAGGGCGATCCGCCGCATCTTCCGCAGAGGCTTTATTTCAAAAATGATCCGCACCAGGGCGCCTTCCACGTACGGTCTGAAAACTCTGATGTACGGCACGCTGCTGCCGGCGCCGATGATTGTCCCATCGGCTCCGGACGTTTTCCGCCGCGCCGTGAGCGAAGGGCACGACTGCGGCGTTCACGCATGGGATCACGTGTATGTGCAGGATTGCCTGCAGAAAATATCAGCGCCAGAGTTCAGAGTGCTCTTTGAAAAGGCGGCCGGCATGTTTCAGGATCTTG
>Ga0256404_1002815_pt1 | contig 37226 bp, 36 predicted proteins | sample RumenRJG_01DNA_FD_185990 | JGI IMG/M metagenome (GOLD analysis project Ga0256404, IMG submission 185990) | Bovine rumen microbial communities from Lethbridge, Alberta, Canada - RJG_01 | ecosystem: Host-associated > Mammals > Digestive system > Stomach > Rumen | place: Canada: Alberta | collected...
CTGTGTTCAGGGCAAATATCAGTTGACCATCTCGCTCAAATGTCTTACACTGAATTTGCGATATTTGATTACTTGTCACAATTTAATTATACCGCAAACATTGAGACCAACAATCCTCTCGGATCGCCGGTCTCTTGTTTTTTATTCAGCTATTTTGCAACAGCCCCTTTTTGGCCGGGCTTAACAATAACCTTTGGATACGTGATCCAGCGCGTTGTTCAGGGGCTTCCAGAGGACCAGTCCGACGCAGAAGTTCGCGACGCAGTGTATCAGGTCGAAACTGAGGCCGGACAGAAAGTAGGCGAGACCGCCTGCCCAGTCGCCGACAACGAAATATGGAAGGGTGCACAGCGCTCCGAACAGAAGACCGTATATCCCCATCATCGCAGCCCAGGCGAGAGGGGAGTCTTCTTTTTTCAGAAGATGGGAGACAGCCCAGAGGATGGTCCATACATAAAGGTAGGGGATCCACCACAGGGGATGAAATCCGTAGATGAGCCCTTCCACGACGGCAAAGATGTAGATGACGAACAGGGTATCCACACCGAAGTGGACCCGGAACAGGCAGACCAGGAGGGTCACCAGTTCGACGTTCGGCAGCGAAGAGATCGCTTCCTTGCACGTGATAAGGATCGCGGTCATGGCTGCGATATAGCAGGCCCGCTTGGCAGTGAAATGATAGGTTTTTTTCCTGTCAGCTGTCATATCCGACCGTGAACACCAGCTGGTAGGCGTCGCCGTCCTTGATCGGAGTCTCGCTTACGCCGGTCATGAGCATCTCGCCGTTGCCGTCATTGATGCACCACCACTCCTCTTTGGTGCTGTCGGCTTCCACGCCGTCTACACCGGTGATGAAGAAACCGTAGGAGCTTTCCTCACCGGTCACGAAATCCTTTACGGCGTCATACAGATATTCGCCGTCGGTCTTCACGGTGTGGACCTTCTCGGTGCCGTCCGCAAAGATCACGGTGACGGTGATCTCCTTCTGACCGGCAGAGGTGGCGGGGCGTGTCACGAAATAGAGGACCAGTGCGAGAGCAAGCAGGCACACGAGTCCGGCAACAAGTTTTTTGGTTTTTGCGTTCATAGTTTTCCTCCATTGATAGAACAGCATAAGCAGTCCGGCGGCGGAAAGAAAATGAGCACACAACAAAAAATAAGCCTTACCTGTGAGACGGGCACAGTGACTTCCCTTCGCTTCCAGAAGGTCTTTCGACTCAGAACCTCAAGCGGAAAAGCTCCGCCTTCTCAGGAATATCTTCCCAATGGCATAAAAGGAACTCTCCTCGGCTCAACACGGCGACTCGTTCGTGCAGGAATCTCACCTGCTTCCCTGGCGCTGGAAACTGCAAAGCTATTCGGTTTGGTACTATCTTACCATAATCCCGGGAGAATGAAATCCGTTTTTTTCAAAAAAAGTGTTGACAAACGAAATCCGGTATCCCCCATAATATATATCTGCGGAGAGCGATCCGCATCGTACAAGTTCAGACACAGACCATATACATGATTGGAGGAGGAATAGCGTTACAGCTATGCCTTGCAGAAAGACGTATATGGTTTTTTTGTTGTCTCAAAACCGCGGGGACGGTGCCGCGTAGAGTTCACCGGTCAGCGACGCACGGCGACTGAAAACGGTGCGGGACGGCAACCGACCAGCCTGACCGAATGAAAACGAATGAATACAGAAATGAAATGAAAGAAGGAAAGATAATGACGAATGCTTACGCAAAACGGTTTTGGCGCAAATATCTGAGACTTGTACGGCTCGGCAGGGAAGGCTCTCCCGTCGAGGACCCGCTGATCGATTTCCGGTTCAAAAAAAACGCAGGAGAATACGATCCGCTGAGTGACGAAGAATACCGGGAACTGGCGGACAATGTGATGTCCGTCCACAACATCTGGGAAAAGAAAGAGTGCGAGAATGCAGGAGAGATGCTGCTGAGCGCGATCCGCAGCACCAAGATCGACAACTCCGCCCTTGAAAGACTGGTCAAGATCCTGGCTGACTGCTCGGACCGGACGGTATATGTTCCGGAAGCCACCGCGGATATGGGTCAGATGACATTGTTCTGTGATGATGAAAAAGACTATCAGGCAGAAATGAAAGAAGAACTGCTGCCGAAGAAAACATACGAATACCTGAACCGCAGGATCCGCGGGCAGGACGACGCGAAGCGGGCAGCTGCCATGATCATGTACAACGCGGTCTGCGGCGGCAGGTCCAACACCCTGTTCATCGGACCTACCGGCTGCGGGAAAAGCGAGATCTGGAGACACCTCGCCAAAGCGTACCCGGATATGATCCGGATCGCGGACGCCTCCAGGCTTACCGCGGACGGCTGGAAAGGCAGCTTCCATGTGACCGACATCTTCGAAGGGACCGATATGTCAAAGATCCGGAAACACGGGCTCATCGTGGTGCTGGACGAAGCGGACAAGGTGTTCTGCGAGCCCATCGTAGGAGCGAGCGGGACCGACTTCTCCGCCCTGCTGCAGGGCCAGCTGCTGAAGATGTTCGACGGCGACACCGTGGTCTTTGAAGGCAGTGACGGATCGCTGAGAAGCGGCATGACGGTCGACTGCTCACATGTCTCCTTCGTGCTCCTCGGAGCGTTTGAGCGGACCGTGCGGAACATGTCCCGCATCAGGAAAAAGACCGCCGGGATCGGTTTCCTCAGTGAAAACGGATTCAGTGAGGAACAGACCGGAGATGACCTGAAAAAGGTCTCCGGCAAGGACCTGATCACCTCGGGAATGCGGCGCGAACTGCTGGGCAGGATCAGCAGGACCGTGTATCTGGACCCCCTCACCCAGAATGACTACAAGGAGATCCTGAAGCAGTCACTTCTTCCGGATATCATGCGCGTCTACGGATACGAGATCCGGATCGAAGACAGCACGGCCAGCGAATACGCCCGTCTCGCGTATGAATCCGGCCTCGGTGTCCGGCATATGCGCTCCCTCGTGCTCAACGCCATCGACGACAGGATCTTTGAATCGCCCCATGAACGCACCTACTGCATCTGAAAGATCGGATAAGAAAGGAGAAATATAACGAATGCATCTGTTTACAGAAGAGACCAATCCGGCCGGACGGTATATCCGGTTCGGATCCGTCGGATCTTTCCGGACCCAGACCGGACCGGACGGGATCGGAGAACTGATCCGGGCACTGGCCGGAGAAACAACAAAAAGAGCGGCGCCGCCGGATCTGAAGATCATGGAGACGCCGCTGTTTCAGCGGAAAAAGTATGGTTGAAAATGTGCGGGAGAGAAGATTCCTAGAAATTCAGGAGCCCGTCTTCCCGAAGCTGGTCCGCCAGGATCGAGAAAGCTTTCGCCTTGCAGACGGCCCGCTTTTCCGGTGAGGTCTTGACGAACAGACCGTACTTTCCGATACGGCCTACGATCTCGGTCAGCCCGGAGTAGGAAACGCTGTTCACGTCGGCTTCGAGGGAGATCTTTTCCGCGGCTTTTCTGAAAGACTCCCTGATCTCCTCGGGATCCCGGGAGAGGGGAAGACTGACCGAAACGCTCACTCCCATTTCCCTGGGGAACTTCGAGATCTCGGAGATGTTCCGGTTGCACACCGTGAGGATCCTGCCGTCCGATATGCTGCGGATCTTGGTGCTGCGGACATCAAATGAAACGACGGTGCCCTCAAAGGAACCGTACTGGACCACGTCCCCGACCTGGAAGAAGTCGTCTGTGAGCATGCGCGTCCCCATGATGAGGTCCCGGAGCAGATCCTGCACAGCGAGACCGACGAACGCGCTGACCAGTCCGATCCCAGCGAGCATGGACGAGACATCGATGCCGTTGATCTGGAGGACCGAGAAGATAGTCCCGGCAAGGATCACTCCCCGGGATACCCCGCGGATCACCTGGGCAGCCGTGCCTTTTTCTCCGGTGGCGGAACCCAGTCTGGAGAGGAACATGCTGTAGAGCTTGTCTACCAGATTCAGGAGGATGATCCCCGTCACGATCACAAAAAGACTGGCGACGAGGTCGGAATGATTCAAGCTGGCTAATAATTCTTTCATCGGATAATCTCCTTCGGTACTGTCCATTATACAAAAGGCAAAAAATTTTTGAAAGGCAGGGAAAAATCATCTTTAGGGGATTTCACAATATGATATAATTTCTCTGTTGTGAAAATAAACGAATAATCTAGCGCATATTTTGGAGGAATAAAGAGATGCCTGGCACCATTTCCCGCGGCGTAAGAGCCCCGATCATCCGCGAAGGGGATGATATTGTTTCTATCGTTGTTGACAGTGTTTTGAAAGCGGCAAAAGAAGACGGATTCGAACTTCAGGACCGCGACGTCGTCGCCGTCACAGAGGCGGTCGTCGCAAGGGCAGCCGGAAACTACTGCACGATCGATGATATCGGCCAGGATGTACGGAACAAACTTGGCGGAGAGACGGTTGGCGTGGTATTCCCCATCCTGTCCAGAAACCGCTTCGCGATCTGCCTAAGAGGTATCGCGCGCGGCGCCAAGAAGGTCGTCATTCAGTTCGGATACCCCTCCGACGAAGTCGGCAACCATCTGATCGATGAAGACACCCTGGATGACAGCGGCGTCGACCCCTACACCGACGTCCTCACACTGGCGGACTTCAGAAGGCTCTTCGGAGTCGTGAAGCATCCGTTCACCGGTGTGGACTATCTCGAGTATTACGAGACCCTGGTGAAGGAAGAGGGAGCGGAGGTTGAGATCATCCTCGCGAATCGCCCCGAAGCGATCCTTGACTATACAAAGAACGTCATCTGCTGCGACACCCACACCCGTGAGCGCACATCCCGCCGCATCAAAAAGCATGGCGGAGAGAAAGTCCTCACCCTCTGCGATATCCTCAACGCCCCGGTAAACGGAAGCGGATACAATGAGCAGTACGGTCTGCTCGGCACCAACAAGGCGACCGAGACCACCGTGAAGCTCTTCCCGAACAACGCGAAGGAAGTGGCGGACGCTGTAGCCGCGAAGCTCTTCGAGGCAACCGGCAAGAAAGTGGAAGCCATGGTCTACGGCGACGGCGCATTCAAGGACCCGGTAGGAAAGATCTGGGAGCTCGCGGACCCCGTAGTCAGCCCCGGCTATACCGACGGACTCATCGGTGTGCCGAACGAGCTGAAACTGAAATATCTGGCGGACAACGATTTCTCCGATCTGTCCGGCGATGAACTGGCTGACGCGATCCGCAAAGCCATCGCCACCAAGGACGCGGACCTGAAGGGCAACATGGCGTCCGAGGGAACCACGCCCCGCCGGCTCACCGACCTGATCGGAAGCCTTTGCGACCTGACCAGCGGAAGCGGAGACAAGGGAACACCGATCGTCGTGGTCCAGAACTATTTCACCAACTATTCCAAATAAAAAAGAAGGGGCGTCCTCTTTGAGGGGGCGCCCCTGATATTCATCAGGAGAACAGGATGCCGAACGAGAAAACGAAACCCCACAAGGTGATGCCGCCCGCGGACTGTGAGAACTGTCAGTTCTACGACTATGACGAAGAGTACAACGACTATCTCTGCACACAGGAGATGGACGAGGACGAGTTCATCCGTGTCATGGAGAACGGCGCCCCGGTCTGCCCTTACTACCGCTACTACGATGAGTACACCATGGTGAGGAAACAGAACTGAATATGCTCCTTTCGTAGAATTGCGCTGCTGCCTGCTGTTCTGCTATCATCTTGTACTGCGGAAAACAACGCAAAGAAAGGAAGATACACATGGAAAAGATGATCCCTTACGGGAAACTCTCGAAAAAGCGAAAGAGAGAGGAAGACAGAAAGAAAAGGAACACCTGGAACGGACTGAACCCCGTGACGAGGCGTCCAGAAAACCCCAGGGCATACAGTCGAAAAAGGACTCAGAAGTGGGATGAAACCGACGGTCTGGGTCTTTTTTATTGCTGACCTTTCCCGGAGGATTGTGAATTTTTTCCGAACGTCGATCCGCGTGTGTTTCTCTTTTTTCTTATTTCATGTATAATCCAGCATATAATGGGGTTTTATGCAGACAGTGAAAATGATGCGAGGCGTCAGAGATGTGTATGGATGAGATGTGGATGCGCAAAGCCCTGGAAGAGGCGGAAAAAGCGGCCGGGCAGGGAGAGATCCCGGTAGGAGCCGTCATCGTCAGGAACGGGGAAGCGATAGCGTATGCCCACAACGAGAGGGAACAGGCGTCCCGTCCCACCGGCCATGCGGAGATCATCGCCCTGGAGCGGGCAGCGGCCCGGCTCGGGGAGTGGAAACTGGACGGATGCACGATCTATGTCACGCTGGAGCCCTGCGTGATGTGCGCCGGCGCGATCATCCAGGCAAGACTGGACCGCGTTGTCTTTGGCGCGTACGACGATAAGGCGGGATGTTTCGGAAGCCTTGCGGATCTGACCGTCCTCCCCTTTGATAAGAAACCGGATATCTTCGGAGGCGTTCTGGAAGAGGAATGCGAGAAGATCCTGAATGATTTTTTTGCCCGCATGAGGGCAAAGACCGACAGTTGATATGGCTAACTGGTTTCGCACAAAACTCAATCAGATCTTTCACGGCGGCTCCGGCGAAGAGAAACACGTTCTTCAGCCGGACATTCTTGAGGTCGCTCCGGAGCTGGTGGAGCCGATCCGGGAGGAGGCAGACAGCGTAGAGCCGGTTCCGGCGGATCCGACGGAAGAACCGGAGATCTCCGGACAGGAAGAAGTGATCTCGGAAGAGGCAGACTCGGAAGAGATGCCCGCGGATTTCGCTGAGGAAGCTCCCGAGGCGCAGGAAGAGATCGAAGAGACCGTTCCGGAAGACGAAGCGCTTCCGGTTTCCGAAGAGGAGGCGTCTCCCGAAGAAGCTGCTGAGAAGGTCTCGGTGGAAGAGCTGACTGCCCGGATGGAGAGCATGCCCTTTTTTACCGGCGTGCCGGAACCCGGCGCAGCAGTCCCTGAAGCAGAGGCACCGGCCTCCGCCGCCGCAGAGATGGCCGAAGTGCCGGCGGAAGCGGTGAGCGGAACTGCCGAGGAAGATATCCCGGTGGGAACCTATGCCCTTGCGGATTTCGAGGACAGTGCGGAACCGGAGCTCCTTGCTCAGGAGGATGCCGTCACGGGAGAGACCGTGACCGTAGATACGGAAGAATGTCAGCCTGAGACAACGGAGTCCCCGGAACAGGAAAGCGAAGAGGAAACAGCCGAAGCCCCGGAGGAGAACATCGCCGGGGAGCCGGAAGAACAGCCTGAGACTGCTGAGCCGGAGAACGCGGAAGAGACATCTGAAGCACCGGATGAGACCGGGACTGCGGACACGGAAGCGGATCTGGCGGAAACGCCGGAGATCCCGGATCAGGAAGACGAACAAGAGTCTGGCGAAAGTGCGGATGAGACCGCAGCCGCAGAAACAGAAGAGGAGCAGCCCGAAACATCGGATGCTGACGAACAGGAAGGCGAACAGGAGACAGCCGGATCCGAGGAGACCGTGGAAGACGGTGCGGAGAAGGCAGACTCCCCGATGGCGGAAGAACTGTCGGATCTTTGGCGGCTCAACCTCTCGGAGGAGGAGATCCTCAAAGAGAAAAAGAGGGAGAGAAAGAGAAAGGCTGTCGCCTGGATCCTCTCGCTGCTGATCCTGGCCTCTGCTGCCGGGGGCGGTTACTACGCCTATGAGCAGGGCTGGCGCATCAATCTGTTCTATGAAGTGAGACAGTCCCAGGACGAGACGGAGGAAGTTTCCGACGGAAGAAAGAAACGTCCGGACAGTTCGGAATTTGAAGATGACACGGAGGAGGAAACTCCTCAGGATGCACAGACAGCTACCGCGCCGGAAGGAAGCGATACCCCTGAAAAAGAGGATACCGCGGAGTCCGGGGAGAAGGACAAGGAGTTCGTCGGCGTGACGATCTCGAAGGAGGAAGATCCGGATAAGATCTCCCAGGAGGGACCTACGGGCCAACTTGAGACCCCGGATCAGGTAACCGTCGGAGAGACCGGACCGGTCCAGACGGTAGAGGTGGAACGTGCGGTCAGCTTTTATCTGTCGGTGGACGGAGCGGTGAGAGAGATCCGCGCGCTTCCTGCGGAAGTGAAGACGGTGGCGCAGCTGCTGAACAAAGCAGGGGTGACCCTGTCCTCCGATGATATCGTCGAGCCTTCCAAAGACTCGGCCATCGCGGAAGGGGACACCGTCAAAGTCACCAGGATCGTATATAAGGAGTACACCCAGACCGAAGTGATCCAGGGACAGGCTATCGAAAGGCTGACCCCGGTCCTCCGTGCAGGCCGCACCTACGCGATCAATCAGGGAGGCCAGGCGGACGGGGAGATGGAAGTCACCTACCGGGACAAATATGTCAACGGACAGCTGGAGAGCCACGAAGTGATCAAGTCGGTGGTCACGAAGGAAGCTACGGACTATATCCTGTTGGTTGGGGCCAACATAGCGGCGTCTCCCATCAACGGCGCGCAGTATACGGATACGCAGATCATCGACGGAGTACCTGCTACGTACAGCGCGGTCTATTCCGGAAGGTGTACGGCATATAATTTCCGATCCGGAGCGTACGGCGCATCCGGCATGTATCTGTCTCAGGGAATGGTCGCGGTGGATCCGAGTGTGATCCCCTATGGATCGCTCCTTTACATCACCAACTCGGACGGAAGTTTCGTCTACGGCTGGGCGATCGCAGCGGATTACTGCGAGGCCTCTGCCGCAGGCATCGCGGTCGTGGACCTGTTCTTTGACACGTACAGGGAGTGCGCGCTGTTCGGCGCGAGATCGCTGAACGTCTACGTTGTGGAACAACTGACACAGGGGGATCTGGCCGGTTACATCGCCAAGGAAGGCATGTTCCGGAGCAGGGTGCCCGCCTGAAAATACTAGATCAGAGGTTTGAATATTATGGGAAGTAGCAAAGGAAAGAAGATATTATGGACGGTGATCGCCGTTCTGGCGCTGATTTTGACGGCCGCTGTGGCGTTTCTGATCCGCAGCGAGTATCTGAGACACAGGATCTCCGAAATGCACGGATCGATCTTCGGCAACGAATATATCATCGATACGTTTGACAACAACGGGATCCGTACCATGACGACACACGGAAGGAATATCGATATCACTTCCAATGTGCTCGGACAGGATCTGGACGTGGACGGAGCGTCGGGGAAATATGAAACGCTCAGCTCCGTTATCACCATCACGATCGACGGAAAGCAGATCATATCCTGCGGCGACACCTGTGTGTTCTATGACAAGGGGCTGAAGCCGGATTACGAGTTCTATCTGGATGAGATCAATTCCGAAGGAGGCGGATCGCTGTCCGAACAGGCACTGATCGCGGGACGTCTGAATTCCATACGGAACTTCATCGGAAAACCGATGGTGGTGGTCATCAAATCCCAGACGGGCGCGCCGATCTATGTGTTCTCCGGAAGAAGCGTGTACTGGGAGATCCCCGATGATCTGCCCAAATTCACCAAGCTTTCCATCGACGGAAAGCCGCTCTATATCCATCGGGCGAACTTCCAGATCATCGACGCAAAATTGCTGGACGACTGAGAGAAAAAGCGGGATCATCCCGCTTTTTTGCGCATCCGTGCGGAAGAAATCCCCTGCGCGGCTATGGTATAATAAATTGTTTAAATGATTTCTGAAAAATAACAGAAAGGTGTCTTGGATGAGAGAATCCCGCGGACAAAGCGCTGTTTCGATCGTGCTGATGATGATCACGGTCCTTTCCCTTGCTCTGGAAGCAGGGGCATTCTGGCTTCGCAAAAACAATACGCCGGACTACGAGAGGGTGACCTTCTCGGCGGACGACTGTGTGAACTATGAGTTCCTCGAGACGGAGAACGAAGGGGAATATGAGGCGCTGGCCTACAATTCCTACTTCGCGTGCGAGATCGAGAACTTCGGCGCGGCAGATACGGTCACGGTGTACATGGACAAGTCCTCGGGCGACGTTTCGGAGACGGTCATCTACGCCTCCGGAGTGCTGGAAGGCATCAGCGGCGAGTTCGTCTTCCCGCTTCAGAAACAGGGAGACGGCGTATATCTGGCGACGCTGGGCATGGAAAAGCTGGAGGCCGTGCGGATCTATCCCACAGAAAAGGTCCACTCATTCATTACGTATACCGGTTTTACCGTAAATGACCAGACGCATGCCGCTTCCTTCTCCTTCGGGGAATGGGCGGTGATCTGGCTCGCGCTGGCGCTGATACTGACTGTGTATGTTCAGATCAAGGCGGCGATCCGGAAGACAAGGACGCTGAGCCTGTGGATCACTGCGGTGTTCGGCCTTGGCTTCCTCGCTTCGGTGGCAGGCCTCATGGCGAGCCGCCTGTTTACCGCGGCTTCCTCCCTTGGGGACGTTCTCCCCATCGCCGGGGGTGTCCTGGGAATGGGAGGGGTGATCCTCCTCTATATCCTGACGAAGATCCGTTCCTTCTCTTCCCGGATGACGGTGATCGCCGCGATCCTGGTGGTGCTGTTCGTGTTCGCCAACGCCCCGCTTCAGGCTCCGGACGAGAACATCCACTTCATGCGGGCGTGGACCATCTCGGAGGGCCACTTCGATTTCGACAACAACTACGTGTTCCCGGATGAAGTGTATCTGCTGGCGAATGTCTTTGAAGGGGAATTCCACAACCGTGTCATCAAGACGGGGGAAGGGAACGCCATCACCAAGATCATGGAGTACATGAGCAGAAGGAACGGGGACATGTCCGGCCTTCGCAGGTTTGAGACACATCTTCAGGTATTGCGCCCCTACCTGCTGCCCGGCGCTGCGATGGCGGTCGGAAGGATATTCACCAAGAACGTTTTGTTCCTGATGTACATCGGAAGACTGGCGAACGCCGCGATGTATGTCTGGGCTTTCCACTTCGCGATGAAGAAAGCGAAAAGATATCGCTTTGCCCTGCTTCTGGCGGGATTCTGGCCGCTGACCATCTTCATGTGCGGAAGTTTTTCCTATGACGCGATCTATCTCAGTTCCTTCCTCGTCTTCCTCGGACTGTCCCTCAGCGACATGGACGGGAAATACGATTTCTGGATATGCGTGATCTCCTTCGGGCTGATGATCTCCATCAAGCCCACCTCGGTCGTGCTGATCGTGCTGATCTTCCTAATGCCGAAAGAGAAGTGGGACTGGAAGATGGCGGTCTGCTGCATCCTCTTCGGGTACGGCCTGTACTTCGGTTCCGACATCTATGTGCAGTTCGCTTCCAAGGGAATGTCCGCGGAACCGGTGCTTCCCGGCGTGGATATCCAGGCCCAGATCAAGTACATCCTCTCCAATCCCTTCCGGTATCTCGCGATCCTTCTCGTGGACGGATATCAGAACGCTTTCTATATCGGAAGAAACGGCCAGTTCGGCTGGCTGGACGTGGATACCATCCTTACGCCTTTCCTCACGGTGCTGTCCCTGTTCGTGGTATCTCTTCTCGGGACCAGGGCATCCCTGAAGGAGAAGCGCAAATGGGAGAACATCCTTCTCGCGCTGCTCAGCGTCGTATTTTACGGCATCGTGATCACGGGTTTCTACTGCGCGTGCTCCACCCTCGGATCCAGTTCGATCCTCGGTGTGCAGGCGAGATACCTGGTGCCGGTGATCCCCTGCCTCTCCATTCTTATGGCCAACGGATGGAACGCCCTGAAGGTGGCCGTCACCACCGATGAGGACTACAACGAGTCCATCTCCCTTTGGATCTGCAGCGGCACCGCTTTGGTTGCCGTAGCGGAGCTGTTTTTAAATAACTTTTTGATGTGAGGTGCATATGGATCTTCTGATCTCAATGCTGGTGCTGTTTACCTTTTCTGTCTTCATGACATGGAAATGGAAGCTGAATGTCACGGTAACTCCCTTTGTATCCCTTTCCTTTATCATCATCGTGCTCGCTTTCTGCGGAATGCTGCAGATGCTTGTTCCGGGCATGATCCTGGTCTACGTCTGTGCGGTCGCCTGCGCCGGGTATCTGATCGTGAAGGAGAGGAAAAACTGGAAAGATATGGCGAAAGCGGTGCTGCGCCCGGGGCTTGTGTTCTTCTTCGCGGCAACGCTGTTCTTCTGGTTCACCCTCAAGAGCAAGAACGCGGGATTCCGCATCTGGGACGAGTTCTCCTTCTGGGGGACCGCGGCAAAGGTGGTATTTGAGGAGAAGAAGCTCTACACCCTGGTCAATACCAGCATGATCAACGTCTCCTATCCGCCGGGACTTGCCCTAAACAGCCTGTTCCTGCAGTTCCTCTCGCCGGAGTTCACCGAATGGAAGACCTACACCGCCTACAACATGCTCGCCATGGCGGCGGTGACCCCTCTCTTCTCGAGACTGGAGTGGAAGAATCCCCTCGGCGTCCTCGCCACGGCGGGCATCGGCTACTTCGGCATCTATGAGTTCTTTTACGGGATGGACGGACTGATCCCGTACGCCACTTCCTACGCGGACTGGATCGTGGGCTACTGCTTCGCGGGAGCGCTCCTTGTGTGGTTCTGCGCTTCGGAAAAGGGACATGCCAGATACTGGGCCACGGTGGTTTCCCTGATGGCGGTCACCCTGATCCGTGATATCGGACTCGCCCTCGGCCTTGTCGCGGCGGGCATGATCGCCATGGATCTGATGATCGGGGACGGTTCTCCGGTCTCGGCGGCTGCGGGCAAGCGCAACTGGAAGGCGGATATCGCCGCTTTCCTGGGACTGATGGCCTGTGTGCCGATCGTTTATCTTTCATGGGCGGCCCATTTCAAGGCATATGTTCACGTGGACCGCGTCACCATCACCTATCCCTATTCGGCGGTGCAGATGCTGCTGGGACAGGATCCCCACTGCAACGAAGTGTGGAGAAACATGATCGACGCCCTGGACAAGAGACAGATCGTCAATTTCGGAACGCCGAAGGATATGCTCATCGTCTTTACGGCTGCCGGTCTGCTGCTCACCCTCCTCGCGAAAGAGAAGCGCAGCAAACTGCGGCTGCTGACCTTTACGGTCCTTCATCTGTTCGGATTCCTCGCTTACTATCTGTTCCAGACCTACGCCTATGCCGCCATATTCTGGGAGGACGGCGGACTTGAACTGATCTGCTATGAGAGATATATCTCCAGCTATTTCTTCGGATGGTATTTCTCGCTTATCGGAGTGGGAGCGTCCGAACTGGCGGAGCCTGTGCCGCTGAAACAGCTTCCGAAGTTCCTGATCGAACGCTGGAAGCTCGCCCCGGGACTGCTTATGGTGGTCCTCGCTCTGTGGTCTGCCTTCCATTATCTTCCTTTCCCTCTCAAGACCCTCAGCATCACATCGGATTATGTCAGCCTTCAGCCCCTGGAGCTCATGCAGGTGGCACAGAAGAACATGCGCAAATACCGTTCCATCATGAATGATGAGACCAGGATCTATGTGGTGGCTCAGAATTCCAGCGGCGGAGAGTGGTTCCTGTGCAACTATGTGTTCATGCCTGCCTACACCGTGAAGACCATGGGCGGCGGAAACTTCGCGAGCAGGGAAATGATGGAGACCATGAAGGATGACCCGTTCTATTCCTACATGGTCTATGCCGATCAGGAGAACTTTGCGCAGTATCTGCGTGACAACGACGTTGACCTCGTATATCTTTTCAACCTCAATGAATACTTCTATGAGGAGTTTGCGGACATGTTCGCCGACGGACTTGCCGAGCGGACGGACGGGTCCTGCTACTTCTACGCTGTTCACGATCTCGGGGACGATATGGAGTTCGTCGGGATATACAGCAGCGATCACTACAGAGAACTGAGACAGGAGTGGGGACTGGATTGAAGAAAGTTCTGAAAAAACTGATCCTCTATGTGCTGCCGTTTCTTCTGATCTTCGGCCTGTTCCTCGCCTTTGAGCCCTATGATTATTTCGGGCTGCGGGGCGGGGACTCCGATTATCTCTGCAAACCTCTTTCTTCGGTGCGGGAACTGGTCCTGACGCATCCGGAGAACATCGTGCTGGGAGACAGCAGGATGGCGAATCTGAACATGGATCTTGCGGAGCAGTTCGCCGGAGAACCGTATATGATGCTCGGATTCGGCGGCGCTCAGACAGGGGAACTGGTGGAACTGTTCTGGTATGCCGCGGAGCACACCCAACTGAAGAAGGTGATCTTCGGCCTGAACCTGTATTCCTCCATCGATGCCCAGGAGGCGGGGAGGATCCCCGCGGTGATCGAACAGGCGGAAGACCCCGCGAAGTTCATTCTTCACGCCGGACACTGGCTTGAGGCGATCAATTCCGCGAAGATGAAGGCCTTCAACCTGCTCTGGAGCCTGACCGGGCATCCGGAACGCATGGAGTTCCCGGAGGACCCCACCGACTATTCCAGACCCCAGGATATACCGGCTGAGATGGGGGAGAAATACCGGCTCAATCTTGAGGAGTACAGGGAACTTCTGCGCACCAATATGGGAGAGCATCCGGTCGTCCGCCAGGAGACGGTGGATAAACTGAGGGAGGTCGTGGAATACTGCGACGCCAACGGGATCGAGATCATCTTTGTCTATCCCCCTATGCATATCTCTGTCTATGAGCTGTATGAGGAGATGGGGCTTCTTCCGGAAGCGGAGAAGTACAAATCCTATCTGCGGACGGCGGCTGAGGTGTATGACATGGAATTCCCCAATTCCTTCACCGAGAACGACGACAACTTCTACGATGGCTTCCATCTTCCCAATACGGTAAAGCCCTATCTGGTCGAACTGATCTTCACCGACGTCCAGGCGGACTGTATCCGCCGGACCAAGCCATGAGGAGGGAAAGATGCTGCTGAACACGATCACATATCTTTGTTTCCTCGCGATCACGGCGGCGGTGCATTATCTGCTCCCCGTCCGATACCGCAACGGATTCCTGCTTGCGGCCAGTGTTGTCTTTCTCTATACCGAAGGAGCAGTCTCGCTGCTGATCGCACTTTGTGCCGCTCTGATCACCTTCTTTTTCGGAAGGAAGATCGCATCCTGCAAGGTCAGGGCGCAGGGAAAGCGCTTTGCGGCCGCGGGCATTCTCCTTCTGCTTCTGAACCTCTGTTTCTTCAAATACGCGAACCTGCTGACCTCGTTCCTGCAGGATCCGGTGAAGATCCTTTTCCCTGTCGGGATCTCCTTCTACACATTCGCGTCCATCGGATATCTGGCGGATGTCCAGAGAGGCGCTGTACCCGCGGAGACGGATCCGGTCACCTGGCTTTTGTCGGTGCTCTTTTTCCCGCAGGCCCTTTCGGGACCCATCGCGAGGGCAAAGAATATCATCCCTCAGCTGAAAGAGAGGACCGTTACACCGGAAATGGTCACCCTTGGCCTGAGAAGGATCCTTCTCGGCGCGACCTGCAAGATCGTCCTTGCGGACGGTCTGGGGCTCCTGGTCGACGGTGTGTACAATCACCTTGATGAGCACTCCGGGCTCGCGGTCACCATGGCGATGGTGATCTATCCCCTGCAGCTCTATTTTGATTTTTCCGGATACAGTTCCATGGCGGTCGGGTCCGCGCTTCTATTCGGGATCCGGCTTCAGGAGAACTTCCTCGCGCCTTACTTCTCCACCGGGATCGGGGAGATCTGGAGGAGATGGCACATCTCGCTGTCGGAGTGGTTCCGGGATTATCTGTACATCCCTCTCGGCGGATCGCGGAAAGGGGAATCCAGGACCCTCCTCAACCTTATGATCGTCTTCACGGCGTCTGCGCTGTGGCACGGCAACACCTGGACCAACCTGATCTGGGGAGCGATGATCGTGATCAGCCGCTTCCTGGAGAGAATGGCGGTCAAAAACAGGTCAAAAGAAGAGAGCGATCCTTTCCGCCTTTCCGGCTGGATCAAAAGGGCGGGGGTATACCTCTGGTGGATGTGTACGATGGTGCCTTTCCGGATGGACACGGTAACGGATATGGTGAAGATGGTCCGCATGCAGTTCGCCAGACCCAACCTCAGCGGATTCGTCCCTGAACTGCTGAACCTGGCAGCCGCGGGCGTCTCCAACACCGGAACATACTATCTGATCTACTTCGGCAGCCTGATCGTTTCCTTTGCGGTCGCCTGCCGGGCGGACAGCATCCTGTACAGGTCGTCGCTGCGCAAAGGGGATGTTCCCGTGACCGATCCCTTCGCGTCCCTTCCCGCATGGAAGAGATGGGCGCTCTACTGGATCATGGGATTCGCATGTGCTGCGCTTTATATCATTACCCAGACCGGCGGCGGTCCCTCCTTCATCTACCAGGGATATTGATCCGTGCAAAAAGAGTGTTGACTTTTTTGACAGGGAGAATTATATTGTTAGCAATTTAAAATGTTAAACCGTTGAGGAAGAGTAGTAACCTGACTCTGTACGGATTCAGAGAGCTCCCGGCTGGTGGGAATGGAGCATCGGTACACAGGCGAATGGACTTCTGAGGGCTGCTTCGATCATAGGGTAGAGGCAGACGGGATCCTTACCCGTTATCCATGAGGCGCGTATGATGGTACGCGAAGCGAGAGGACATTCGATGAGAATGTCAAGTTGGGTGGTATCGCAGAAGTTTCAGGCTTTTGTCCCATATGGGACAGAAGCCTTTTTTATTTTCCATCTGCCACTGAACGATCTGAATGAAAAGGAGAACAAAAAAATGAAAAGATTCATGAGAGTGCTGGCGGCAATGATGATCGCAGCGATGATGTTTGCACTGACCGGATGCGGAGCAGGTGAAAAGAGCGGCGACACGCTGAAGGCTGTCGTCATCAAGCAGCTGGACCACGCTTCCCTTGATGAGATCGCCTCGGCGATCGAAGCCTCTCTCAAAGAGGAGGCGAAAAAGGCGGGGAAGGAGATCGAGATCGAGGTCGTCTCCGGCCAGAACGATTCCACCGTTCTCAAACAGCTATCGGAGCAGGCGGTGTCGGAAGGGGCGGACGTGATCGTAGCCATCGCCACCCTGGCGGCCCAGATCGCCGCAGGGAGCGCGAAAGGAACGGGGATCCCCGTAGTCTATGCGGCGGTATCGGATCCGGAAGGAGCCGGTCTTACGGGACTCGAGAATGTGACGGGCACCAGCGATGCACTCAATACAGCATTTATCCTGGACATGATGTTCGCGCTGGACACAAAGCCCAGCAAGGTCGGACTGCTTTACTCCCTGTCCGAGACCAACTCGGAGAAGCCCATCTCGGAAGCGAAGGAGATCCTTCAGCAGAAGGGCGTGGAGTTCACCGAGGCGACGGCGGAGTCCCCTGACGAGGTCCGCGCGGCGGTGTCCCTGCTGGTGTCGAACGGCGTGGATGCGGTGTTCACCCCCACGGACAACGTGATCATGGCATCGGAACTTGCCATTTATCAGGATCTCATCGACGCCGGTATTCCCCATTTCACCGGCGCGGATTCCTTCGTGAGGAACGGAGGATTCACCACATGCGGCGTGAATTACACCGACCTCGGAACCAGGACAGGTGAATACGCTTTCCGTGCTGCAGTGCAGGGAACGGAAGGTATGGAGGACTTCTATCTGATGGACGGAGGGATCATCACCGTCAACACGGAGACCGCTTCGGCCCTCGGGATCGATTATTCCGTTTTCGCGGAGATGGGCGAACTGGTAGAAGTGGTCACTACGGAAGACTAAACAGAAAGGAAAAAACAAAGGATCATGGATCGGATCATCAGAACGGCCCTTGAACTTGGATTCGGATATGCTCCGGTAGCTCTGGCGCTTTTCCTGAGCTACCGTGTGCTGGACATAGCGGATCTTTCCACGGACGGATGTTTCGTGTTCGGCGCGGCGGTGTCGGTAAGACTGGCCGCGGCGGGACATCCGTTCCTCGGACTGCTCCTGGCGGCTCCTGCCGGCGCTGCGGTGGGAGCGGTGAGCGCGCTGCTGCAGACGGAGCTGGGGATACCCTCCATACTGGCGGGGATCGTCACCAACACCGGACTGTACTCCATCAATCTCATGGTGATGGGGTGGAGATCCAACGTGAATCTGATAAAGGAACCCAGCGTTTTTGTGCTCTTCAATGAGGTGCTGGATTCCCTCTGGTCCGATATGATCCTTTTGCTTATGCTGCCTCTGGCGGCATGTCTGTTCCTGAGATGGTTCCTGTCCACCCGGATCGGACTGTCCATCCGGGCGACCGGAGACAATCCCGGGATGGTCCGGGCTTCCTCCGTGGACACATCCTTCACCATCCGGATCGGGCTGATGCTGTCCGGCGCGCTGACCGCGTTGTCCGGCGCCATGATCGGCCAGTATCAGAAGACCATAGACATCAACAGCGGGACCGGGGTCGTTGTGATCGGCCTCGCCTGCCTTATCATCGGGGAGACCGTGCTCGGAGCGAGGAGCATCGGCAAGGGAATAGCCGGAGCGGTGCTGGGATCCGTGATATACCGTTTCCTCTACGCGTTCGTTTTTTATACACAGCTGGTTCCGGTGCAGTGTCTCAAACTGCTCACCGCAGCCATCGTCGCGGCCGCCATCGCTGCACCAACGGTGAAGATGAAGAGAGAGGCCAAAAGGCGGCTCGCAGAAGCGGGGGAGGACAGGGAAAATGCTTGAAGTCAGAAATATCTCCAAGACTTTTCTGCCCGGCACCGTGAATGAGAGAAAGGCGCTGGACAGGATCTCCTTTGAGCTGCAGGATGGGGAATTCGTCACCCTCATCGGATCCAACGGAGCGGGGAAGTCCACCCTCCTCGGAGCGATAGCCGGTCAGTTTCCCGTGGACTGCGGAAGGATCCGTCTGGACGGCGAGGACATCACCGCCCTTCCGGAGCACCGGAGGAGCCGCTTCATCGGAAGACTGTTTCAGGACCCGCTTTCCGGCACTTCGCCCGGGCTCACTATAGAAGAGAACCTGGCGCTGGTCTATCTCCAGGGCAAGCAGGGAAAGGGCCATTTTTCCCGGATCGGCGGGGAGGATATCAAACTGTTCCGTGAGAGGCTGAGCGGGCTGGGCATGGGCCTTGAAGACCGGATGAAGCAGCCTGTCGGGCTCCTCTCCGGCGGACAGAGGCAGGCGCTGACCCTGCTTCTTGCCACCCTCCATCCGCCCAAGCTCCTCATGCTGGATGAACATACGGCTGCCCTGGATCCCGGATCCGCCGACAGGGTGATGCGCCTGACGCAGGATATCGCAAAAAGCGGCGGCATCACCTGTCTCATGGTGACGCACAATATGCAGCAGGCCCTCGATGTGGGAAGCAGGACCTTCATCATGACGGGAGGCAGGATCGCTGCGGACATATCCGGTAAGGAGAGGGAAGGACTCACCGTGGAGGGACTGACCGAAATGTTCCGCGCGGCGGCCGGAAGCGAGTTTGCCAACGACCGGATGCTCCTGTATTGAGCGGAGCCTGTTTCCGGGGCTGTTTTTTAGGCGCCGGTACGAATTTCTGTTCCATGGACCGCCCAAAAAGGGTATAATGTCGGTAACTTGAAAACATGGGCAAAATAACAGACCGCCCTGTTCCGCAAGGGACAGGGCGTGTTTTATGACTTTTGTGGTGAATGGTATGAGTGATAATAACAACAGAAATCGGATCGGACAGGACTTTACGCTGACGCAGCTGCTGGCTTTTGCCGCTCCTGCGATCCTGCAGAGCCTTTTCAGCCAGTTGTTCAAATCTTTGGACGACGGGCTTTTCGTCAGCCGCTATGTGGGGGAGCACGCCCTCGCAGCGATCAGTCTGCTTGGACCGGCCAACGCGGTGATCATGGGATTTTCGAACCTGTTCGCCATCGGAGCCAGTACCCTCTCGGCCCAGAAGATGGGGGAAGGCAAACAGGAGGAAGCCAAACAGATCTTTACCAGGGTCGTCCTGATCTCCTTTGCCGTGGGACTTCTGATCGCGCTGGTCATGAACGTGTTCTGCGATCCCATTCTCCGTTTCCTCGGCGCGGATGATTCGCTGATCGACAATTCCAGGATCTATGTGCGGATCGTCATTTCCACGACGCCCCTAAACCTGATGGGCTTTGCGTTCGGATCCTATTACTCCACCACCGGACACCCGGAGATGGGACTGATCTGCTCGGTGACCAACGGCGTCATGAATATCCTTCTGGATATCGTCCTGATCGCGGTGCTCCGCCTCGGCGTCCTGGGATCCAGCATCTCCACGGCAGCCGGGGAGATCGCCGTATTCCTGATCGGACTGTTCTTCTTCGTCCGCAAGAAGAACGAGATCCATTTCACCGACCCGAAGGGACATTTCGTTGAGACAGCCGTCGCTTCGGCGAAGAGCGGATTCTCACAGTTTATCAACAGCGTTTCCATCGGCACCACATCTCTTGTCACGAACCGCACCCTGCTGAGACTGGCGGGAGCGGACGGCGTCGCGGCGAACGCGATCATCGGTGAGCTCAGGATCATCCTGACCGCCGGGTTCTTCGGTTTTGCCACCTGTGTCGGTCCGGTCATCGCGTATAACTTCGGCAACAGGAATCCGAGGAGACTGAAGAGGATCCTCACCCACAATCTGAAGATCTGGTTCTTCGGGACCATCGGCATCACGGTCCTCGGACTGTTCCTGAGGGTGCCCATGCTTCGCATGTTCTTCCACGAAGGATATTCCCAGAATGTGTATGACATGGCCTATGAAGGCCTCACCATCGAGTTCTTCAGCAGCATGTTCACCGCGGGGTGCGTACTGATCATGCGCATGTTCGTCGCCCTGGGCAATCCGAAGGTGGCAAGCATCCTGACTACGCTGAGGAACTTCGTCTTCCGTCTCGCCATGCTGATCATTCTTCCTCTTGCCTTCGGCACCAACGGAGTCTGGTTCGCATTCCCCGCAGCGGAAATGATCTCCTTCATCCTGGGAGCGGTCCTCGTCTATCTCAACAGGGACAACTACGGATACGGCAAGAGCGGCATGGCCTATATGATGCAGCCCCGTCCGGGAGATTATATACCGTACGACGCGGAAAGATAACACACAAAAAGCGAACGCCCGGGAATCCAGATTCCCGGGCGTCCTTTTTTTCAAAGGGGTACAAAAATTAAAGAATGAGGAGGAAATTTCTTGCGAATGTACTTAACATTTAGCGGCGTTCTTAAGTACAACTATATGATAATGGAAGAGTTAGGCCAATCAATGAATACCTTATGAATAATCTGTGAATTGTACCGTTTCGTCCCTTCTTTACAACAGAAAATACGGATGCTACAATTTAGAAGAACAAAAGTTTCAGAAGGAGGGCCTCCATGAGCTTTGCCGATACCAAGCAGAGAGTCTACCTGTATCTTGTAAACCACGCCGAGGAATCTCCGTCGGTTCGGGAGATATGCGCTGCCCTCGGGATCGGATCCACTTCCACGGTATTCCGCGCGCTCCACGGACTCGTCGAAGACGGGAGAGTGGAGATGAAGGATGGGAGAAGAAGGAACGTGTCGATACCCACCAAGACCTGTTCGGTGAAGGTGCCGGTCCTCGGGAGCTGGACCGAAGACGTTCCGATCCTCGCCCAGGAGAGCCTGGAGACATTCATCACCTACAGTTCGCCCTATCCCATCTCCGGAGAGCTGTTTGCCATCCATGTAAAGGGAGACGGCATCGCGGAAGCCGGGATCCTCGACGGTGACATGGTCATCGTGAGAAAGACGGAGGACGCGGAAGAGGGGGAGATCGTCTCCGCGCTGGTCGAAGGGGAAACGGCGGTACAGCGCTTTCACCGGGAAGAGGGATCGGTCATCCTCGGAAAGGTGATCGCCGATTACAGGTTTTATGAGTGATCCGTTGCAATAAGAAAACTGCTGTCTTTGCCGACAGCAGTTTTTTAGTGGGGATATCTGCAGGAAAGAAAGAGGAGGATGTCCGGTTTCCTGTTTTCCAGTTTTTCGTCGATGACCAGGTTCAGCACCTCATCGAGCATCTCTCCGATCTGAGGACCGGGCCTGTATCCTTCCTTTATGAGATCCGAGCCGTTTACGGCCAGATCCTTCAGCGAAAAGCACTGCTCTTCGGAGAGGATCTTATCCGCAAGATCGGAAAGACGGTCATAATGGGCCTGACGTTCCCTGTAGGCGGGGTTCTGCGCCATGTTGTCCGCCCGGTTGAGGAGGATCAGCTTGCGGAAGTTCTCCGGACCGAGCTTTCTCAGCATGCGCTTCACGGTCTTCTCTGTTTCCTCCATATACATATCGTGGTAACGGATCAGCGTGATCACGGTGTCTTTGGTGGCGTTGTCATATTTCAGACGGTTCAGGACCGTCCGGGCGATCTCCTCGCTCTTCTTCGCGTGTCCGTAGAAGTGACCGACGCCGTCCTCTCCCAGGGAAAAGCAGGGCGGTTTCCCGATGTCGTGAAAAAGGGCTGCGAGCCGCAGATCCTTTTCGGGAGGAACGGACTCCACCGCGACGGCGGTGTGGGTCAGGACATCGTATATATGGTGCTCGTTGTGCTGATCGAATCCCTGCATGGGAAGCAGTTCGGGGATCGGGACCCCCAGGATACCGGTCTCTTCGGTCAGGATCCGGCGGACGCCCTTTCCGCAGAGGATCCCGTTGAGCTCGGAGGCGATCCTCTCGGCGCTGATCTTCCGGAGGAGAGGCGCGCAGCAGCGCATCGCTTTTTCGGTCTCCGGTTCGATAGGGGAGTCATAGCGGGAGGAGAAGCGCAGCGCACGAAGGATGCGAAGCGCATCTTCCCGGAATCTCTCCTCAGGATCCCCCACGCACCGTATCGTGCATGTCCTCAGATCCTCCTGACCGCCGAAGCAGTCGACGAGGCCTTGCGTGGGGTGATAGGCCATGGCGTTGATGGTGAAATCCCTTCGGGCAAGATCCTCCCGCAGAGAGGAGGTGAATTCCACCGATTCCGGATGACGGTGATCGGTATACGCGCTGTCGATCCGGTATGTCGTTATCTCCACCGGGGTCCGGTCGGACAGAACGGTAACGGTACCGTGCTGGATCCCGGTCTCGATGACGGGATAGTCCGCGAACACCTCCTCCGTCTGTTCGGGGAGTGCGGACGTGGTGATGTCATAATCTTTGGGCTCGTTGCCGAGAAGAGCGTCACGAACACAGCCGCCCACAAGATATGCTTCATATCCTGCGCGGTTCAGGCGTTCGATAACTCTGCTGATCTGGTCCGGGATCCGGATCATAAGGTAGGTTCCTCCTGTTCTGGTGCCTTCAGCACGCGGTCGGTGAAATCGGTGATGATCTTCTTGTACCGGTCAAAATCCACAACGCAGCTCTGACCGTGTCCCGCCCCGGGGAAGGTATGAAACTCGACCATGTCCGGATTGGACGCATGGATCTTCCTGCTCATTTCGATGGGAACGAAGTCATCCGCCTCGCCGTGGATCAGCAGGACGGGGACCGGCGTGTTCCGGACAGCGGACGCGGCATCCGCCTCATTGAGACGGAATCCGGCGAAGAGGAATGCGGCTGTCCAGGTGAAGGGATAGGCGAGCCTGGCAGGGATCTTCAGGTCCTTTTCGGTGACTTTGTCGATGATCTCCTTCGGACTGGTAAAAGGACAGTCCGCGATGATCCCCTTCACGTTTTTCGGAAGTTTCAGGCCGGAAGCCATCAGGACCGTGGCGGCGCCCATAGAGATGCCGGCGATGATGATCGGGGTATCCTCACCGAAACGGGATACGGCGTATTCCACCCAGGAGATGCAGTCCCTGCGCTCCTTGACGCCGAAGGTGATGGTGTGGCCTTCGCTGGAGCAGTGGCCTCTTTCCTCTATCAGAATGATGTTGAAGCCCAGTCCGGAATACAGGGAGGATCCTCCGCTGAAGTCCCAGGATGGGGTCCCGCGGTAGCCGTGAAAGCCGATAAGGAGCGGCGCGCCGTCGGCCTGATGATAGTATCTGCCGTGCAGGCGCAGACCGTCATAGGAGCGGATCTCCAGAAGTTCATAGGGCTTTGCCTCAAGGGCGGCTGCCCAGCGTGTCACCATCTTGTGGGTCTCATCCGGATCCGGCTTGTTTTCGTGGGCCAGGCCTTCCAGTTGGGATTTGTTGGGAGTATAGAAGCCCAGTCGGTATATAATATATGATACAGTCAGAAAAAGGCATGCAATGATCAGCAGCGCGGTCAACATAGGTCCTATTCCTCGATTCTTTGTTCCTTGTTCCATTATAATGCAACCGCGCCGGATAAGTGTATGGCTTTTGTTACAGGAGGAAAAGATGAAAAAGATACCTGTCGTGGCAGCGGTGATCCGCAGGGAAGGGAAGATCCTTGCCACCCAGAGGGGATACGGACCGCAGAAGGACGGATGGGAGTTTCCCGGAGGAAAAGTGGAAAGCGGGGAGGATCCCAGGGAGGCTCTTGTGCGGGAGATACGCGAAGAGCTCCGTGTGGATATCGTTCCCGGGGTGGAGATCGGTGTGGTGGAGCACGAATATCCCAATATCTCGATCCGCATGCAGTGCTTCTGGGCGGAGATCCGGGAAGGAAGTCCCGTGCTGACGGAGCATGAGAACGCGAAGTGGATCTCGGCTGATGAACTGGAACAGGTGGACTGGCTCCCGGCTGACCGGAAGATCCTCCCGAAAATAAAAGAAGGAATGCAGAACGAATGACATAGAAAAGCCGCACCGGAAAAGGTGCGGCTTTCGGTATGAGTAGGGATATTATTTCAGGCGGCCGAGCCTTCTCGCTACAGCGCGCAGACGGGAACCGTTGATCTGAAGCTGCTTCCTGGTTACGGTCTCATCGCCGACTCCTTTGACAAGGGCGTCATAGTCGGCCTTGCTTCCCGGCATGAACAGGGTGTGGCCTGCTGCGGCGACCTTTGCGCTGTTCGGAGCTCCGTATTTGGAGTTTTTATTGCCGGTGGCGGATACCACCCAGTCCGTCATCACGATGCCCTCGTACCCGCATTCCCTTCGGAGATAATCGATGCACAGTCCCTGATGCTCCGAGGTATGGGTGCCGTTGAGGAGGTTGTAGGAGCTCATCAGGGCGACGGGATCGGATTCGCGGATGCACAGTTCGAAGCCCTTGAGATAGATCTCTCTCATGGCGCGCTCGCTTACATGGGAATTGTTGCGGTACCGGTTCGTTTCCTGGTTGTTCGCGGCGAAGTGCTTGATGGTGGTCCCGCACCCGGGATGGGCCTGGACGCCGAGGGTGATGGCTGCCGCGAATTTTCCGGAGATGAGGGGATCTTCGCTGTAATATTCAAAGTTTCTTCCGCACAGAATGGAGCGGTGGATGTTCAGCGCCGGGGCAAGCCAGAGGTCCACATGGAAGCGTTCCATCTCGGATCCGACGATATCGCCGCATGTCCTGGCGAAGTCGATGTTCCAGCTCTGGGCGATCGCGGTACCGATGGGGATGGCCGTCGCGTACTGCTCTTCGATCACGGTGCCCTTTTTCGGTTTTTTGTTTCCGCCCATGAAAAGTCTGGCGGGGGCAGGGAGAAGTTTCACGATGGAGGCCGGCATGGTCACGCCGAATGAGTGGACGCCGTCCTTATCGCGGTAGAATTCCCTGCTCAGGCGCAGACCGGCAGGTCCGTCCGCCATGACCAGCGGGGGATATTCCGCGGTATCGACCTGGTGGGTGCTCTCTCCTGCAGCGCCTGCCACAGTCGTGCTCGCTTCCCCGATCAAGCTGGCGATGCCGCCCTTGGGATTGAACGCGCCGATCCCGAGGTAAGCCAGATGGGCGTCGTCAAGGAGCCCCAGCGCGTGGTCGATCCTGTCGGGAACAGAGTAGTCGACCGTGACGGGACTGAAATCTTCCGGAGCGAATTCCAGGACGGTGCATCCGGACGGTATCTCATATTTGCGGGGAGATTCGGGCTTCCAGTCTTCGAATCCCGGGGCTCCCATTACATTCTTTACTTTTTTCACCTCTACTTCATCAGAAAGACGGAGAACGGCGCACGGGGAGGTGTCCCTGCTGCTGTTTCCGAGGCGCAGGACATAGTCTCCTGCTTCCAGGACGTACGCCTCTTTCTTCTCGCTGTAGGAAGCAAGATCGGAGAGGGCAAAACGGAGCTCGATATCTTCCGAGGTCCCTGGGTGGACGACACCGGTCTTGGCGAATGCGGCGAGGGACTGGTACGGTTTGTCCAGTTCGACGGAGGGAGCGGAAAGATAGAGCTGAACGACTTCCTTGCCGTCGAAATTCCCTCTGTTGGTCACCCTGGCTTTCACGGTGACGGACTCCTTTTCCTTTTGCACGGAGACAGGAGCGATGGCGAACCGTGTGTATCCGAGACCGAAGCCGAAAGGATAGAGTGGCGTCCTGTCAACGGAGTCAAAATAGCGGTAACCTACATAAACGCCTTCTTTGTATTCCGTGTCATCCGGATTGCCGAACGTTCCCACGCTGCAGTAATCGCCCCAGCAGGACCAGGTGGTGGCGAGTTTCCCGGAGGGGAAATGTCTGCCCAGCAGGATGTCGGCGAGGGCTGTTCCGGTCTCAACGCCGAGCTGGGAAAGAACGAGGATGTTGCTGACGTCCTTTACGGGGGTGAGGTCCACGGGACCGCCGACGTTGAGAACGAGCATGAATTTGCGGTATTTCCGGTCACACGCCAGGATGTCCCGGATCTCCGTATCCGTCAGGAGGACATCGCCTTTTTCCGGTTTCCGGTCGTTTCCTTCTCCGGAGTTTCTGGAAAGCACATAGACGGCAACGTCGGAGTTGCCGGAGAGCATGATGTCATATTCCGGTTCCGGCATGACGGCTCCCATCCCTTCGAGAACAGCCAGGGTGTGGTGGGCGCGGGCGGATGCGCGGATCTGCCTGAGGAAATCCTTTTCGGCTTTCTCCAGGACCTTATCGTAGGCGTCCAGCCAGGAATCGGTGGTGACGGTGAATCCGGAATCCCGGAGCCCCTGCTCAACAGAGACAAAGTATCTGGAATTGACCTCTCCGGATCCGGTGCCTCCTTTGACTGTGTGTCTGGCGCCGCTCCCGTAGAGGGAGACCGGACAGGGTGATGTAAGCGGAAAACTACCGTCATATTTCAAAAGGACCGTGCATTCGGCAAGGCCTTCACGTAAAAGCTTCAGATGATCGGACTCGTACTGCTGCATGACAAAACCTCCGTACAGTGGTACATTAATTCTACCATTATAGAAGTGTAAAACGCTACAGATCGAAAGCAGTTCAGAAAGGAATATCCGATGCTGATCAGACGCGCACAGGAAAAAGACATACCGGCGATACACGACCTCCTCCTTCAGGTCCTGCGTGTCCACCATGAGGGGAGACCGGACCTCTTCAAACCGGAGGCGAGAAAATATACCGATGACCAGCTCCGGGAGATCCTGAAGGACCCGGAAAGACCGATCTTCGTGGCGGAAACCGACGGAGCCGTGACCGGGTACGCGTTCTGCATCTTCCAGCAGCATCTGGACGACAATATCCTGACCGATATCCGGACACTGTATATCGACGATCTCTGCGTGGACGAAAAGTGCAGGGGAAAACATATCGGGCGCGATCTGTACCGGTACGTGCTTGAGTTTGCCCGGGAAGCAGGGTGTTATAACGTGACGCTCAATGTGTGGGCGTGCAATACTTCCGCGCAGGCGTTCTACGAATCGATGGGTCTTTCCAGACAGAAGATCGGCATGGAGCAGATCCTGTGAGGCGCGGCCCCGTTCACGGATAAAAAAACTCCGCGGGACCGGGCAGATGTGCCGGTGCCGGCGGAGGCGGATATTCAGTGTTGCTCGACAGTCTGAGCGGGGTCTTCCGAAGCGCGGTGCTTCTGTTTCTCGATCCACCGCAGGGCGACCCTGTTTGCTTCTCTCAGGACCTTTTTCAGACGGATGTGGGTCACCAGCTTTATGGCTTCCTGGTAGGGGACGAGGATAGCGCCGTTGAGCTCTTCCTCCTGGTAGACGATCTCCTGATCCTCATAGTAGGCAAGGAAATAGACGACGGTCTTCTCGGTATCCGGCTTATGCTTCAGCATGTAGTGGTCGACCTTCCGGAAATCTCCCACGATGACCGCGGTGATCCCGGTCTCTTCCTTTATCTCACGCAGAGCGGTCTTTCTCTCGGTCTCTCCCTGTTCCATGTGTCCTTTCGGAAATCCGTAGTAATTCTCCTGGACCAGGACATAGTAGGGGATCCCGTCCTTCACGGTGAAGAGGACACCTCCGCAGCTTCTCTCATAATTCATCGGCCGCTCTCCCTTCACAGGAGTATACGGTCATGTCCACGCCGGTATCTTTCACGAGAATATCGGCAGGGAACCGGGAGAATTTGGCGGCGACATAGATGTCTCCGGCTGCGCCGGAGATGTTGGTGATCTGCAGGAAAAAGATCACCCAGAGCCACGGCCCGCGGACAAAGAAGGTGGGGATAAGAAGAATGATCCCCCAGACAATGACCGGCGCCAGGGCGATCCGGATATAGGGACACTTTCCGAAATAGTCCTCAAGACTTCCCGCGTAGGCGTAAAGGCCGGTGAAGCCGAAACGCACCGACTTTGCTCCGTAGTGTTTCATGACCGCGGCGTGCGTGAGTTCGTGCAGGCACACATAGGCGAAGATGGAAAGAATGAACACGACCATCCGAACCAGATACGCTGTAAAGCCAGCGCTCATATCGAATAGATGCCAAATGGGGTAGGCGAGATGCATGGGAAGGCCGGTGATGACGGTAAGTGCTGCAGCGAAGAGGTTTACCTTCAGAGCGGTCTTTTTGTCCTTCTGCAAGTCGACGGAATAATATTCCCGGTACCCATCAGGCAGAACCTGACAAGTAGTCATAGCGAATCCTCCGTTGAAACGATAACATGGTATGAGTATACCTTAAATCGAGGTAATTTAGAATACAGATTTAACAAGAACTTGCCCTTTGATGAAAAGAGAGGAAGGTGCACAACACAAGGATCGTTTGTGATATCATGAGAAAAAAGGAGGGTGAAAAGATGAGTTTTTATGATCTTGCGAAGGCCAGATATTCTGTCCGCAAATTTGACGGAAGGCCGGTGGAAGAGGAAAAGCTGAATAAGATCCTTGAGACGGGCCTCGCCGCACCGACGGCGAAAAACTATCAGCCGTTCCGTATCTATGTGCTGAGAAGCAAAGAGGCTCTTGAGAAGGTGAAGGAGGTCACAAAGTGCTCCTACGGGGCGCCGATCGTCCTCATGTTCACCTATGATCTGGCGGAGGAATGGATGAACCCTTCCGATCCTTCCTGCACCTCCGGGCAGCAGGACACCAGCATCGTCGCCACCCACGTGATGCTGCAGGCATGGGATCTCGGGATCGGATCCTGCTGGGTAAATCTCTTCGAGCCGACGCTGTCCGCGGAGCTGTTCGATATCCCCGACACGGAGATCCCCCTTCTCCTGATGCCCATCGGATATCCGGCGGAGGATGCCGCTCCCGGCCCGAATCACACGCTCTCACGTCCTGAAGAGGAACTGGTCCGGTATCTTTGATGAAGAAGACTTACAGGATCCTTACAGACATTCTCGTCGTCCTGCTCGTCGGGGTGATGATCTTTTCCGGTTACAAACTGATCTCCTCCCTGAACGAATACAGAAAGGGAAGGGCGGAGTACGACAGCATCCGGGAGGAGATGCTGATCCCGGACGGCGCGGAGGAGTATGCCTCGGACGGATATCTCCGGTTTGACTACAACGGCCTGCGGAGGGTGAATCCGGACTTCAAGTGCTGGATCGATATCCCGGGAACGGCGATCTCATATCCGGTGGTCCAGGGTCCGGACAATGACTATTATCTGCGCAGGACCTTCTCCGGACAGTGGAACGTGGGCGGAGTGATCTTTCTCGATTACAACGCGCTGGGGGATCTCAACGCGAAGAACACCCTTATTTACGGACACCGGATGAACGACGGGTCCATGTTCACCGACCTGAGAAAGTTCCTTGACCGTTCCTTTGCACAGCAGAACAGGGAAGTCCATCTCTATCGGGACGGGGAAGTGCTGATCTACACCATCTTCTCGGTGAGCAAGACCGATGTGTACTGTGACTGCTATCAGATGGTCCTTCCCGATGACGCGACCTTCGCATGCTGGATCGATTCCCAAGTCTCACGGTCTGCCATCGACTTCGGGATCGTTCCGGATGTGGACGACCGGATCATCACACTCTCCACCTGTGTGGGAAGCGGGGAGGACACCGGAAGGTATGTGGTGCAGGCTGTCCTGACCGATGTGGTGCAGCGGTAACGGAATATTGACACCGCGAAGTTCGCGGAAGTAGAATTAACTAGGATACTATTTCGCATATTTACTGCGGATCCCGGTTTCCCCATGGGGACGTGATCCGCAGTTTTGTTCTTTAAGGAGTGAATGACAAATGAGATATGATGTGATCATCGTCGGAGGAGGTCCGGGCGGGATCTACGCCGCGTATGAACTGAGCAAGGAGAGACCGGATCTGAAGGTCGCTATGTTCGAGTTCGGTCATCCCCTGGAAAAGAGGAAATGCCCCATCGACGGGAAGAAGGTAAAGTCCTGCATCAAGTGCCCGGTCTGCGCGATCATGAGCGGATTCGGCGGCGCTGGGGCGTTTTCCGACGGGAAATACAATATCACCAACGCGTTCGGCGGCACGCTCTACGAAAAGATTGGGAAGAAGACCGCGACGGAACTGATGTGGTATGTGGACGGGATCAACATGGCACACGGCGGAGAAGGGACCAAGGTCTACCGAGCGGCCAATCAGGATATCAAGAAAAAGTGCCTGCAGAACGGCCTGCATCTCCTGGACGCGGAGGTGCGCCATCTGGGAACGGATGTGAACTACGTTGTCCTGCAGCAGCTTTATGATGAACTGAAGGACAGACTGGACTTCTATTTCGACACCCCCGTCAAAAAGCTGGAAGTGACCGATGGCGGTTACCGCATCATCACGGATAAGGGCGAGTTCGAGTGCGAAAAGTGCATCGTCTCGGTCGGACGCAGCGGGAGCAAGTGGATGCAGCAGGTCTGCGAGGAGCTGGACATCCCGACCCAGTCCAACCGCGTGGACATCGGCGTCCGTGTGGAACTTCCCGCGGCGGTCTTCTCCGATCTCACCGATGAGCTGTATGAGAGCAAGATCGTCTACCGGACCGAAAAGTTTGAGGACAATGTCCGGACCTTCTGCATGAATCCTCACGGCATCGTCGTCAACGAGAACACCAACGGCATCGTCACGGTGAACGGACACAGTTTTGAGGATCCGTCCAAGCACACCGACAACACCAATTTCGCCCTGCTGGTGAGCAAGCATTTCTCTGAGCCCTTCAAGGACAGCAACGGATACGGCGAATCCATCGCGAGGCTTTCCAACATGCTGGGCGGCGGGGTCATCGTACAGCGCTTCGGAGATCTCGTAAGAGGAAGAAGGAGCACCGTGAGCAGGATCGCGGAGTGCACGGTGGTCCCGACCCTTGCGGCGACACCGGGAGACCTCAGTCTTGTTCTTCCGAAGAGGATCCTGGACGGCATCATCGAGATGATCTACGCTCTGGACAAGATCGCGCCGGGAACGGCCAACGACGACACGCTCCTCTACGGCGTGGAAGTGAAGTTCTACAACATGGAAGTCTCGGTGAACAACGACCTCGAGACCAAGTACCCCGGTCTCTACGTGATCGGAGACGGCAGCGGAGTGACGCACTCCCTGTCCCACGCTTCCGCAAGCGGAGTCTATGTGGCGAGAAAGATCGCAGGAACACAGAACGACTGACATGAATGATACCGGCCGAATGGCCGGTATCTCTGGTTTTTGGGGAGGTCTTTAGCATTCTTGGACAAAAACGGATGCCCCGGATGTGCGTTTTTGTGAGATACGGAAAATCGGACGGGAAAAGAGGAGAGAGGGGCATATTTCATGCTAAAATATCCGCGTTAGGAATAGGAAGCAGATAATACAAAAAATAACGGAGGATCCCCGCACATGAGAAAAACAAAAATCGTTTGCACGATCGGCCCCGCATGTTCTTCTGAGGAAGTTCTGGAGCAGATGTGCCTGGCGGGAATGAACGTCGCCAGACTGAACTTCTCCCACGGCACACATGAACAGCATAAGGAAAATATCGACAAGATCAAGAGGGTGAGAGAGAAACTGAACCTTCCCATCGCCATCCTTCTTGATACCAAAGGACCCGAGTACAGGATCCGGACATTTGAGGAAGGAAAGGTGACGCTTGCCACAGGAGATCACTTCCGTTTCTACGGAGGAGAGGAAAGGATCGGGAACCGCGAGGGAGTCAGTGTCTCCTATCCCAATCTGGCGGAAGAGCTTGAAGTGGGCGACAAGATCCTTGTGGACAACGGCCTTCTGGTATTCAATGTGGACGGTTTTGAGGGAGAGGATGTACTCACTACCGTCGAGTTCGGAGGGGTCATCTCCGACCGCAAGTCCATGGCTTTTCCGGGAAAGGTCCTGAATCAGGTCTATCTCAGCGAACAGGACAAGGCGGACATCGCCTTCGGCATCGAACAGGGAGTGGATTTCATCGCCTGCTCCTTCGTGTCGAGAAAGCAGGATCTGCTGGATGTACGGGATTTCGTCCGTGAAAAAGGCGGCACCGGGATCGAGTTCATCGCCAAGATCGAGAACCGCCACGGCGTGGAGAATATCGATGAGATCTGTGAAGCCTGCAGCGGGATCATGGTGGCGAGAGGCGACCTGGGAGTTGAGATCCCATTCGAGGAACTTCCCAAGATCCAGAAGCAGCTCATCTCCAAATGCAGTCTGCTGGGAAAGCGGGTCATCACTGCGACCGAGATGCTGGAGAGCATGACGCACAGTCCCCGCCCCACCCGTGCGGAGACTTCTGACGTCGCCAATGCCGTGTACGACGGCACAAGCGCCATCATGCTGTCCGGGGAGACAGCGGCAGGGGACTACCCTGTCCTCGTGGTGGAGACCATGTCCAGGATCGCGGAACATACGGAGCAGAACATCGACTATGTGAAGCAGTTCCGTGGCCGCGAGTTCAAGATCAACAATATCATCGACGCGATCTCCCACGCCACTTGCGGTATGGCCATCGACATCGGCGCCAGCGCCATCGCGGTGTGCTCCCTGTCCGGAAAGACCGCGCGGATGGTCTCACGTTTCCGCCCTCCCATGGATATTCTCGGAATGTGCTGTGACGAAGGCACCATGAGAAAGCTGGCACTTTCCTGGGGCGTCCAGCCCGCGATCTGCGAGCAGCTGGAATCCACCGAGGTGCTGTTCTACACCGCGAAGAACCGGTCCAAGGAAGTCTTCGGTCTGAAGAAAGGCGACCGCATCGTCATCACGGGTGGTATCGCCGGTCAGTCGGGAAACACGAATCTGATCAAGGTAGAGACACTCAACAATTGAATAAAAAAAGACGGGTCCGGAAGGAACCGTCTTTTCATGTGCACTGTTTTGTTCAGTGGGCAGACTCGAGCAAAAACGGGAGGAAATAGCGGATCTGCTTTTTCCACCACGGCCAGTCGTGATTGACATCAAAACCCCAGTAGTCGAACCAGGCGTGGATGCCTTTCTCGCGGAAGGTCTTGTCCAGGAACCTCTGGGATGCCAGACCGTCCTCCCATGCCCCCTGTCCGATACAGAAGATGATCTCCTTCTGATTGTAGAGGTCGATATAGGGGTGTCCGGCAGGAAGATTGGGCATGTAGGCCTCCGGGCTGTTGTTGTACAGCGTATCGTTCATCCAGCCTCCGAAGAAGTAGGCGGAGTCATACACGCCGGACATGGCCAGCATTCCGGAAAACAGATCCGGCCTGCGCAGGAAGGTGTTTGCCGTGTGGTTTGCCCCCATGCTGCAGCCGGTGCAGAACGGAAGGATCCCGCTGGGATTCTCGGAGCGAATGAAGGGAACCACTTCCTCGGTGATATACAGGAAATAGTTTTCCTGGCGGTCTGCCCTCCATACGGGATCACCGCCAGAAAGGGACCAGCTGTCCACATCTACGGAGTCCACACAGAAGAGCTGTATGGTCCCGTCTTCAAGCACATCCTGCAGCACATCGCACATCCCGAAATCCGCGAAATTATGGCACATGGAGTTCTGGCAGGGGAACACGAGAAACGGTGTTCCGCCGTGGCCATATATGGCGACATGCATATCTTTATTCAGCCTGGGGCTGTACCAGTTCACTTCTTTGAAATACAATTTGTTTCCTCCCTCGGGCAGGTCGCTGCCTGTTTTTTGTTATCATAGCATTTCCGGCGCAATTCGAGTAGAATTTCTATAGGAGAGAAAAGGAGAACGAAGAATGGAAGAACGCGCAATAAAAAGAGCAACGGTGTTTGCCGCCATTCTGTGGCTGGTGACCGGGGTCTGCATCGGAATAGCCATCCTGTTCACGTCTGATCTGGACCGGCTCCTGGATGAGAGCCTCGGTTCCTTCGCGATCGGATACGGCCTTTACATGCTGATGGTGGTCCTTGTCCTCTTTTTGCAGGTCATCATCCATGAGGCCGGGCATCTGGTGTTCGGACTGGCAAGCGGATACCGTTTCTTCTCCTTCCGGATCTTCGGACTGGTCCTGATGAAAAAAGGCGGGAAACTGGTCCTCAGAAGGGAGAAGGTGCCCGGAACAGGGGGACAGTGCCTCATGGGACCTCCGGAGTATAACGAGGGCAACTATCCCTATCTTCTGTACAACCTCGGCGGGTGCCTCATGAACCTGATCGCTTCCGCCTTGTTTTTCGCGGCGTATCTCCCCACGAAGGACGTGCCGCTCCTGAACACGCTGCTTCTCACGCTGACCATATGCGGCGTAGCCTACGCCCTGCTCAACGGAATACCCATGCAGACCGGAAATGTGCCCAATGACGGGTACAACGCCCTGCACACGGACGATTCTCCCGAATCCAGAAGAAGTTTCTGGAATCAGCTGAAGATGTCGGAGTACAGCGCGGAGGGCATCCGGGTGACGGATATGCCGGATGAGCTGTTTCTCCAGCCTCCATGGGAGGACAGATCCAACGCGATCGTCGGTTCCTCCGCCGTATTCTACGAAAACCGGCTGATGGCAGGCGGCCGGTATGAAGAGGCGAATGATCTGTGTCACGAGCTGCTGGACAGAGAAAACGGGTTCAATATGCCGGGGATCCACCGGAACGTCATTTTGTGCGACCGGATCACGACGGACATCCTGCTGGATAACGGTAAATGCACCGGGGAAGAGCTGCGGTCCAAGGAGATGAAGGACACGCTGAAGCGGCTGCAGGACAGCCCCATCGCCCTGAGGACAAAATATGTGATCTCCCTGTTTTTGGGGGAGGATGAAAAGACCCGTGCGGGATATCTGGACAAGTTCCGGAAGATCGCGGCGTCCTATCCCGGAGAAGCGGAGATCGCGGTGGAGGATGAGATCCTGTCCCTTGCCCGGAAGAGATTCGGAGCTGCGCAGTGATTCCTTTACAAGAAAACTGTAAATCGATATAATTCAATTCGTACGTTTGTTTTGGAGGTATTTACTATGGCAAAGAAGATCATCGTTTTGCTACTGTGCCTTGCCGCATTGTTCGCGCTTACTTCCTGCGGAGAAAAGGGCGTCAATGTATCGGATGAGCCGCAGTATTATGAAGGCGGGGTCGGAGATACCATGGAGACTTATTTCTTCGATTTTACCGTAAATTCCGCCCACACATCGACGACATACGGGGATGTTGAACTGGACGAAGGGTGCTTCCTCATCGTGAATGTTACGGTGAAGAACACCATGCGCGATACTATTACGACGGTGGACACCGATTTCCAGGCCCAGTGGACCGACGAGTCGGATGACGCGTACTGCTTCCCGATCACCTACGAATATGAAGACGGCCTGCTGGATGAGATGAGGCAGCTGCCTGCATCCTATGACCTCGAGTCCGGAAAGAGCAGGAACGGGGAACTGGTGTATGTCGTTCCCGCGGATGAACCGGAGTATTCCATCTCCTATCAGGAATTGTTCGTGGACAATGAAGGAAACGAGTCCGAGGGGGATGTTTTCTTCGTTTATTTCACGCCGGAGCAGTAAGAGAGGCGGCGGGCAATGCTGGAGAAACTGTTCAAAAGAAAGAAACGGTTCGTGGTGACAAAGGACATGTCTGTCCACAGGCTGGTCCGTATGGACAAAGAGATACCGAAGATCCTGGCGGAAGCCGGCATGCACTGTATCGGATGTCCCTCCGCTATGGATGAGACACTGGAAATGGCATGTCTGGTCCACGGAGCCGATACCTATGAGATCATGGAAAAGATCCAGGCGGTGCTCGACAGGAAATTCGAGGAAGAAAACACAGCAGAGGAGAAATAATTGCCGGGCGTTCCGGCGGCACGATTCATGGAAACAAAAAGGACATTCGGCGAAAAAGTAAAGCATATCTGGAATTACTTCACCACCTATGAGAAGATCTGGTTCTTCAGCATACTGGTGCTCTCTATCATTCTCGGGATCCTGTTCCCGGAGGAGGACGTAAACGGGGTCAACGGGAAGATGATCATGTTCCTGTATTTCCTCGATACTTTTCTCAATATCCTCTGTGAACTTCTCATCTCGAAGCAGTCAAAGTGGAATTTTATCGTATCGGTTTTCGTCGAGCTCACCGAGATCCTGACGCTCATCCTGCTGGCGGCGAGATTCGCCACCATGGTGACGACACTGTTCTTCTGGCTCCCCATCGATATCATCAGCTTCATCAACTGGCACCGTCACCCGGACCGTCAGGAAGAGGAGCTGACGGAGGTCAGAAAGCTCACAGGATGGCAGGAAGTGGCCGTAATAGCGGGCATCGTCATCTGGACGGTAGTGGTGGGATATTTCACTTCGGAGCTCAACATCGCCACTGACCTGTTCGGCGGAAACAAGACCATCGAGACCTGGGTCATCTATCTGGATGCCTGCGCCAGCGCGGTAGGCATCGCGAACGGGGTATTCATCCTGCTGAGATACCGGGAACAGTGGATCGCATGGTACATCTGCACATTGCTGGAGATGGCGATCAATATCCTCGCAGGACAGTACATGCTGCTCGCGCTGAAGATCGGGTTCCTGACGAATACCACCTACGGTTATATCAAGTGGACACAGTATATCCGGAGCCATAAGACCGATAAAAAATCGATCGCATGATCATAGCGAAAAGGGGCTGTTGCAAAATGGAAGTTTTGTAACAGCTCCTTTTTCATGTTCCCAGGGTCAATATTGTTAAGAATTTGGTGAGATTTCAGGAAAGATTTCCACGTCACTTAGGTCCACAGTCTTTTCTGTGGACTTTTTGTTAGAATTATTCACTTCCAGGTTTGCTATGCAGAATTCTTGTAGTTATAATGTGTTTTTTCTCGGTTTTGCGCCACTTT
>Ga0256404_1002817_pt1 | contig 37204 bp, 61 predicted proteins | sample RumenRJG_01DNA_FD_185990 | JGI IMG/M metagenome (GOLD analysis project Ga0256404, IMG submission 185990) | Bovine rumen microbial communities from Lethbridge, Alberta, Canada - RJG_01 | ecosystem: Host-associated > Mammals > Digestive system > Stomach > Rumen | place: Canada: Alberta | collected...
ATCGTGAGCGAAGGGAGGAACGATGAAAACATATAATGATCTTGCGGAATTGACCGCAGAGCAGGACAGGCAGGCATTTGTGTTGGCAGCCATTGCGGAGCATAAGGGGAGCGAGTTATTCAGAATTGCGCGCCGTGCCGAACTGTATTATAGGCATGAGAATCCCACGATCATGCGGGCGCAGAAACTGCTTTATGACTACATGGGCCGAGCGGTGCCGGACATCTATTCCGCCAACAACAAGATTCCGTGCAGGTATTATTTCTATTTTGTCACGCAGCTTGTTCAATTTCTGATGGGCAACGGCGTGTCATTTGGCGATGACAGCACGAAGGCGAGGCTTGGCGGGGCATCGTTTGACATTGCCATCCAGGACCTGGCAACAAAGGCCCAGAATGGTGGCGTTGCGTTTGGCTTTTGGAACGCAGACCATTTGGAGGCATTCGGCGTGGCGGGTATCGATGAGCCATCATTCATTCCGCTTTATGATGAAACCACAGGGATGCTCCGGGCGGGCATCAGGTATTGGCAGATAGACAGCGCCAAGCCGATGCGTTGCACCCTCTACGAGGAGGACGGCTTCACCGAGTACATGCAGGACGAGGAATCCAAGGAACTTGTCATCCAGCAGCCCAAGCGTGGATATGTTCAGATCGTGGAGACATCCGAGGTGGGCGGCGAGAATGTCATTTCTGACAGGAATTATCCTGGATTCCCCATCATCCCATTCTACAACATCAATAAGCAGTCCGAGCTGTTAGGCGGCCAGGAAGTCATTGACGCATATGACCTGATGGCCAGCACCATGATCAACAACATTGATGATGGGAATGTGATTTATTGGATTTTGAAGAATTGTGGTGACATGGATGACATCGATGATGCCAAATTCATCGAGCAGATAAGGCGCACGCATGTGGCTCATCCGGGCGATGGTGACGGTGAGGTTGATGCGCATACCGTTGAAGCACCATTTGCGGCCAACGAAGCAGCATTGTCCAGGCTGCGCACGCAGCTGTTTGATGACTTCATGGCGCTTGATGTCAAGGAAATCGCCGGGGGAGCCGCCACGGCCACGCAGATCAAGGCCGCATATGAGCCGCTGAATGCGAAGGCCAACAAGTTTGAGCAGCAGGCCACGGCATTCATCCTGCAGCTGCTGAAACTGCTTGGGATTGACGATGCGCCAACATATACCAGGGCGGTCATTGTCAATAAGTCCGAGGAAATCCAGACTGTTCTGCAGGCGGCGCAGTATCTGTCCGATGAATATGTGACCAGCAAAATATTAGAGGTCAACGGAGACATTGACAAGCTCGAAGAAATCCAGGCACAGAAATCAGCGGGAGAAATGGCACGCTTTGATTTGGGCGCGGGCGAGGACGAAGAGGTTTAGTGCATGGCGGCATCAGAGACTGATAGGCAGCTTGCCACGATGGAACGCAAGTTGGCGGCGATGTATCGCCAGGCCAACAAGGGCGTTGGCGAGGAATTGAAAGCGTATTTGGCGGAGTTGGCACCGAAGCAGAAGGAATTATCTGATGCCGTCAAGGCCGCCGAAACGCCGGAAGAAAAGGCCCAGGCGGAGAAGGCATACAAAGCATTCTTGATGGACAAGACCGTCAACAGCGGGAAATTTCAGCGGTTGTCACAGCAGATGGCGGATGATCTGTTAAAGGTCAATCGGCAGGCTACGCAGTATGTCAACGGCCAGATGCCGGATGTTTACGCAAAGAATTACAACGCAGCGGGCAAGGACATCAAAGGCCAGGTCAAGGACTATCGTTTTGACATGGTGGACACATCCACGGTCCAGCGGCTTGCCAAGTCGAATGACACGCTTTTGCCATATAAGACCGTGAATGGCCGCAAGGATGTCCGTTGGAACACCAAAGCCGTGAACAGCGAGATTTTGCAGGGCATCAATGCAGGCGAATCCATCCCCAAAATCGCCGCTAGGCTGTCAAATGTCACGGCCATGAATGCTGCAAGCGCCGTTAGGAATGCCAGGACAGCGACAACAAGCGCACAAAACCGGGGGCGCATGGATAGTTACCACAAGGCGCAGAGCCAGGGCATCAAGTTGGTGAAGATATGGCTTGCCACGAATGACGGCAGGACAAGAGATGCGCATTATGAGCTGAACGGCCAGGAAAGAGACATTGACGAGCCGTTTGAAAACAGCATTGGTCCCATCATGTTCCCCGGCGATCCGAACGCTGATCCGGCGAATGTTTATAATTGCCGCTGCACGCTTGTGACGAAGGTGGTTGGGTTTGGGGAGCCGGTCGAGCTGCCGGAAGAGCCGGAAGAGCCGGAGCCGATACAGGAGCAGCAGCCGCAGGCAAAGCCAGAAGTGGTACATACCAACAACATGGCGGAATATGATTATGTGAAGCAACGCTTGGTGGCCAACAATATCACATTCAATCAAGTCGGAGAATTGGCGCAGCCGTTGTCTACGGATGAAATTGTGGCCAAGGTTGGCGGCGGCGATATGACAGGGGGATCGTGTGCATCGCTTGGATTCGCATATATCGGGAATACATGTGGTATTGATGTTACCGATTTCCGAGGCGGCAACAGCCAGGCGGTATTTTCTAGGCATGGCAATATCCAAAAGATATTCGAGGTCGCAAATGCCAAGGTTGAGCAATTCAAATTCGATAAGGAGTTGAAGGGCGCAACGGAAATATTGAAGAATTTGCCCGTCAGTGATAAAGAATATTATTTCTGCGCAGGCAAGCACGCTGCGATTATTCGCAAGGATTCCGAGCATGGATTGCAATACTTGGAGTTGCAATCCGCAACGGATAATGGATGGCATGACTTTAACAATTCGACATTGCAATGGCGTTTTGGATGCCGTAAGACGGCAGATGTTGCGCGGGTTGGTGGGCAGAAGATCGTATATCAAAGGTCCGTGGAATTGGTCGATGTGTCAACATTCCAGCCAACAGAAGAATTCAAGGAATTGTTAGGTTACATGAACACGGCAGAAGGGAAACAGAAGAAAGGCGGTGCAGGCCATGTCAAGTGACAGATGGTATAAGAATGAGCCGTCCGACAATGTTTGGTGGCTGGACACCGATGACATCATTGGCGAATTTATCTTTTCGTTTGACCGGGAAAAGAAATTCAATCTATTTGCCGATTATCCGGCAAGATTGACGCCGAGGGAACGGCAGCTATTTGATGCGGAAAATCCATTTTGGAAAGATTTTTTCAAAGACCGAAAATGATGGAGGCCGAGAATGGCAGAGTTTGAATTTTCGTTAAACATAGGCGATAACAAAGACGAGATCATGAAGGCATTGTCAGATGCGGTGGCCGTGGGTTTGGAGGCCATCGGATTGACGGCGGAAGGGTATGCCAAACGGTATTGCCCGGTTGACACGGGCCGTCTACGCAACAGCATCACGCACGGCGTCGAGAATAATGCCGCATACATTGGCAGCAATGTTGAGTATGCGCCGGATGTCGAATTGGGGACATCCACCGGGCGTCGTCCAAGGCCGTATCTACGGCCAGCGATTCAAAACCATGTGGCGGAGTACAAGAAGCTGATGGAAGATGCGTTGAAATCATAGGCGTGTTGACAGGTTTTTCAAAGATTATTATAATTTAATTGTAAATAGCTATTGCCGGAATCAGAAAGGAATCTGACCGAAGCACAGGAGGGACAATGGCACTCACAAGAAAATTCCTTGCTGCCCTGGGAATTGAGGCGGACAAGGTGGACGAGATCATCAATGCTCACAGCGAGACCGTGGACGGCCTCAAAGAGCAGCTGAAAGCCGCAAAGGAAGATGCGGAGAAGCTGAAGGATGTTCAGAAGGAACTGGATGACCTGAAGGCTGATGTAAAAAACAACTACAAGAGTAAGAGCGATTTTGACAAGCTTGACAAGGAATTCAAGGATTACAAGTCCGAGATTTCCGGCAAAGAGGCGGCGGCGGCCAAGGAAAAGGCGGTCCGTGCGTACTTTGAGAGCAAGGGCATTAAGGGGGCAAATCTTGAAATCGCCATAAAGGGCAGCCGTGACGAGATTGCGGCGATTGAACTTGACGGCGAGAAGATCAAGGATGCCAAGACGCTGGATGCGCTTGTTGCCGGGACATTCAAGGGGCTTGTGTCTACCACCGGCGAAAGAGGGGCCAACACCAACAATCCGCCGGCCAATGGTGGGAAATCCGGGGCCAAGACGCTTGACGAAATCTATGCGATCAAAGACCGGGATGCACGGCAGGCCGCCATTCTGGAAAATCGTGAAAAATTCGGATTTTAACCGGGAAAGGATCACAAAATGGCGAATGTAGTAACTACTGCTGAAACCAATCTTATCAAGGCAAATGACCTGAAGAGGGTTAGAGAAATCGATTTTGTGACGCAGTTTGCGCACAATTCCCTTGCCAAACTCATGGAGGCCCTGGGTGTAACCAGGAAGATTCCCATGCAGGAAGGCACCACCATGTATGTATATAGCACCAGCGGCACGCTGCAGTCTGGCGCCGTCCCCGAAGGCGAGATCATCCCGCTGTCCAAGTATGAGCAGACCAAGACCGCCATTGGGGAAATCACTCTGAAGAAGTGGAGAAAGGCCGCGTCTGCGGAGAGCATCAAGAAGAGCGGATATAATGCCGCTGTTGCCGAGACTGATGCGGCACTCATGCTCGATGTTCAGAAGGGCATCAGAACTGATTTCTTCAACTTCCTGAATGGCACCATCACCGGCAGCACCACGGCAACCGGCGTTGGGCTGCAGGCTGCGCTTGCTAATGCGTGGGGACAGCTGCAGGTCAAGTTTGAGGATGACACCGCCCAGGCGGTTTATTTTGTCAATCCTGTCGATGTGGCTAATTATCTTGGCGGCGCACAGATCACTATGCAGACCGCCTTTGGAATGAACTACATCGAAAACTTCCTTGGCCTTGGCACCGTGGTCATGTCCAGCAGGGTAACTGCTGGCACCTTTGTTGCGACTGCAAAGAACAATCTGATCATGTACTACCTGACCATGAACGGAGACATTGCGCAGGCATTCGAGCTGACCGCAGACGAAACTGGTTTTGTCGGCATCAAGTCCGGCTATCAGAACGAGGAAAGAGCGCAGATTGAATCCCTGGTCATGTCCGGCATCAGCATTCTTGTCGAGTATGCCGCCGGCGTGGTCAAGGGAACTATCACCGCAGCAGCTGCGGGAACGAGCGATTAAAGAGTGGATTGAAAGGGGCGGCCCATGTTAGATGTTTTGTGCGCCGAATTAAACAATTATTTCCTCAAAGACAAGGGGAAGGACATTCATTTTGGCGAGTACACCATCAGCAATGGCAGTATTGGGCCGCTTGATTTCCTGCAGCCGGGGCAATTCTTCCGCATCGTTGGCAGCGTGTTCAATGATGGCGTGTATGAATATCCGGCATCAGGATTAAAGGATGAGGCCTTTACAGGCGCTGTTTGGGCAATGGCTGTCCCCTCACCAGTCATTGCCCTTGCAGATGAAATTGAGAAATGGGCAGAGGCCAATGCCGATGTCATTGACAGCCCGTATTCGTCAGAATCGTTTGGCGGGTATTCTTACACCAAGGAAACCGCCAGCGATGGCAGCAGCGGGGCTGCGTGGAAAAGCCATTTTGCGTCAGAAATGAACAGGTGGCGGAAAGCCAGGGTGAATCGATGAGTTTGCTGAAAGCGGCTTATGAGCCATTCACCATGATTGACAGACGCACCACGCCGGACGGATATGGCGGCTATGAGATCACATGGGTTGAGGGAGCGCAGATTGAAGCATCTGCACGGTATGACAGCAGCATCGAGGCGTTGACGGCGCAGGCCCAGGGCGTCAAGGCGCTATATACGATTACCACCAGCAAGGCGGTCAATCTGCAATATCACGATGTTTTGCGCCGGGACCGTGACGGCAAGTTGTTCCGGGTGACTTCTGACGGTGATGACAATTACACGCCGCCATCGGCATCGTTGGACATGCGCCAGGTCCAGGCGGAAGAGTATGTTTTGCCGGTATAAGGGGGAGCGATGGCAGACCTGAAAAAGCCCGCACAGGCGTGGGATGAATTCTTGGCCGGGTTTGATTGGACGGTGTATGACGAAAATACCGTCCCGGAAGATGCATCGATCCCAAGGATCACCTACAATTGGGCGGAATCAGAGATTGGCACGCCGGTGCTTCTCACAGCAAGCCTTTGGGACAGGTCCCGCAGTTGGGCGAATGTCAGCCGGAAAGCCGATGAGATGTTTGAAGCCATCGGATATGGTGGCGTGACCATCCCGGTGCAGGGCGGATATATGTGGGTGCTGCGTGGCACACCATTCAGCCAGCGCATGGCCGATCCCGATGACAGCATCCGGCGCATCGTCATCAATATTCAGGCCGAGTTTTTGAGAGCATAAGGAGCGAACAAAATGGGCGATTATACCAAGGTATCACAGGACGCTTTTGAAACGCTGCAGCTTGATGCAGGTGTCCTGCTGTCCGCATTTGATCCCGCCAATCCGGCGGCACCGGCCAGCGCAGACATCATATGCACTACCACGGGCGGCATCAACATCAGGTGCGTGCCTACTTATTCCGATTTTGCCGAAGATGTTGACAATGTGCCGAACAACATGATGGAATTCAAACATTTGGATGGTTGGGATTGCGGCATGTCGTTCAGCAACATTAAATTCAATCAGGCCAGTATCAAATGGGCTGTTGGAGCAGCGGACACCACCGGCACCACCAAGGTCGTTCCCCGCAGGGACCTTGCGCAGACCGATTTTGCCGATCTTTGGTGGGTTGGCGATAGAGCGGACGGCGGTGCGGTTGCGGTCAAGCTGAAGAATGCGCTGTCCACCGGCGGCGTGAACATCCAGACCACCAAAAATGGAAAAGGCACCATGAGCATGGAAATCACCGGCCATGTGTCGCTTGCGGCGCAGGACACCATGCCGATGGAGTTTTATTTCATCGCAGCGTAAAGAGGGGATTAAATGAAGCTGTCAGATTTTACAGACGAAAAGGCCATTGAGGTTGTTGCAAAACTGCTGATCCCGATGGGCAACATTGCGAAGAATTCCGCCAATGCCGATGCAAAGGGCAAGAACAAGATCGAATTTGCATCGCAGCTGCTGCGGAACAATGCCAAGGATGTTATGAACATGTTTGCGATTCTTCACGATGTGGAGCCATCGGAATACCATTGCAACGCCGCCACGATCCTGATGGACACCGTGGAGATGCTGAATGACGCGCCATTGATGGAACTTTTTGGGCTGCAAAGTCAGACGCCGGCCTCATCTGGCTTTGCATCAACGAATGGAGAGGCCCAGGAGGGGTCGAAGGATTCCTAAATTTCTGCAAGGCGAAAGCGGAGCGGGAATTCCGTGAGTTGTCATTCAGGGTGTATGTGACGGATTCGTTGCGTTTGAGTGGCGAAAATAAATACATCCAGCGCCGGTGGGCAGACATTATTATGCCACAAGCGGAGCCGGCGCAGGATGACAGACCAGTTGAAGAAATCGCCGCTGATATTTGGCGGCGTGCGGGATTGAACAAAGGCGGTGAATGATGGACCTATTCACGCTTGTCGCAAGTTTATCGCTTGATTCAAGTGCATACGAAAAGGGATTAGGCGAGGCTGAAAATAAGGCCTCGTCTTTTGGGAGTAAATTAAAAACGGCAATGGGTGTTGGCGGGGCGGCAATTGCAGCCGTCACAGGTGCCACAGCTGCGCTGGCAACGGGGTTGGTGAAAGACGCCGGAGCCGTGGCGCAGTATGGGGACAACATCGACAAGGCCAGCCAGAAGCTAGGCATGTCTGCCGAAGCATACCAAGAATGGGATGCTATTCTGCAGCACAGCGGCACATCCGTTGAAGCGTTGGCAATGCCGATGCGCACATTGAGCGCGGCGGCAGAGAGTGGGAAAGATGCGTTTGATAAGCTTGGATTTAGCCAAGAACAAGTCGCATCGATGAATTCCGAAGAGTTGTTCAACGCCACGATCACGGCGCTTCAGGGCGTGACCGATGAGAACGAACGGGCAGCACTTGCCACAGACCTGCTTGGCAGAAACACGATGGAACTTGGGCCGTTGCTGAACACCAGCGCCGAGGACACCGAGGCCATGCGCCAGCGTGTCCATGAGTTGGGCGGCGTGATGTCTGATGAAAGCGTCAAGGCGGCAGCTGCATTCCAGGACAGTTTGCAGGATTTACAGACGGCTTTTGGCGGATTAAAGCGTGGATTGACCGAGGATTTCATGCCAGGCATCACCACGGTCATGAATGGATTAACGCAGATATTCAGCGGAGATTCGGACAGCGGCATTGCAATGGTCAGCGAGGGCGTGGACAGCGTGTTGACATCGCTGACGGACAATTTGCCCATGTTCCTGGAAACCGGCGTGGCCATTCTGGATTCGCTTTTGCAGGCATTTATCGACAATTTGCCGAAGCTGCTTGAAATGGGTGCGAAGCTGATAGCGCAGCTTGTTGCCGGGTTAATATCGAGCATCCCCACGCTTTTGAAGTCCGTGCCGGAAATCATCAAGGCCATCATATCAGGGCTGGTGGCAGGATGGCCGAGCATTAGGGACGCGGGGAAAGACCTGATCCAAGAGGTCGGCAACGGCATCATGGCGATGTTGGGCAAGGCCAAGGAATGGGGCGGCGATCTGCTGCAGAATTTCATTGACGGCATCAAAGCCAAAATCCAGGGACTGAAGGATGCTGTGTCAAATGTGGCCACAACGGTCAAGAATTTCTTGGGATTTTCCGAGCCGAAGGAAGGCCCGCTATCGAATTTCCACACCTACGCGCCGGACATGATGGAGCTGTTTGCCCAGGGCATCCGGGACAATGCCGGGATAGTGGCGAATCAGCTGAATCGTTCGCTTGATTTTGGAGCGGTTGGGTCCGCCAGCTTTGCCGGGGGAATCGGCGGCGGATTTGGTGGGTTTGATGCTGCGCCAATCGTCATAAATCTGACCACCGAACTGGACGGCAGCGTGTTAAGCCGGAAGATGGTGCGTTATAACACGGCGGAGAGCGTCAGGGTCGGCACATCGTTGATTGAAGGGGTATAGAGATGGCAAAACCTTTAATAATTGACACCAATGATTTCACGCCGTATTTCACGGACATTGGCTATCAGGTCGAATATGCATCCGTGGATGGCGGGCAAGGCGGATTGATGTTGAGCGGCACCACCACGGCGGATGAGATCGCCACAAAGGCGATTGTGACATTGCCGTGCTATCCGTTGAACGAAGAGCAAATCAGCGATCTTTTGCAGATCGTCTATTCAGGCGTATATCACACCGTGACATTCTATGATCCCCGCGCCGGCATGAATCGGACGATGCAGGCACGCCGCCAGGTGTCCCAGCAGAAATATCGTGGATTTGGGGCAAATGGCTTGGAGTATTGGACGGGGACCGTGGTGACGCTGACAGAGAGGTGACGCATGTTATCAATCAGTTTTGGCCAGTTTAATTTCAGCGCAGATGAAATCCGTTTGTCCCCATATCCGTCCACGGTCCGCGCCAATGCGCCGTTGGGTGATAGGCTAGAAGCGGACATTTTCACCGTGACTGTTGACACGGATGCCACAGGGGACCGCAGATGGCGTGACCGGGACGGCGTTTGGATTGCGACAAGCGCCAATCAGGGCATCGTGTTCAATTATGGCAACATATTAGACTTCCATTATGGCGATGAGTTGTCCGTTTTTGATGATGGCCAACTCAAAGCCAAATTTTATATTACAGACATATCAAGAACCGGGCTGCGGTCATTCAGGATTGAAAGCTGTTCGATGATAGGCCTGCTGACGAAGATGCCACACAAGGGCGGCATATATGAGGTGGTGGACGCCGGGGACATCATCGCAGACATCATGGGCGATTTAACATACACCATTGATGCCGATGTTGCCGGGACAAAGGTGTCAGGATGGCTCCCGAACACCGATGCCATGCAGGGGAGGTCCGCAAGGGACAATCTGCAGCAAGTGTTGTTTGCAACGGGCGCATCCATCGTGAAGAACGCAGACGGAAGTGTCCGCTTCACATTTAATGTCCAGGGCAGCGCCAAGGTCATCCCGGAAGATAGGACAATTCTTGACAATAGCATCCGGGAAACGCCGCACAGAGCCACAACGATCACGGTGGTTGAACATACATATTTTCAGTCCAGCTACACGGCGGAAGAAGTGGTATATGACGGCGGCACCGGTGCGTATGTGACGGATTACACATTGGCATTTGACAGGCCCTATCACAGCTATCGTTTTGTGGGGAGCGGCGGCACAGAAATTCCGCTTGATCCCACGAAACAGGGGGCCAATTATTGCACCATCACCGGCACGGGCGTGTTGTACGCTAAACCTTATGTCCACATTCAGCGTGCAGTATCACAGGAAACCGGCGTGAATTCGATGCGCAGGGACATCACGGTCAATGATGACACGCTTGTCACGCCATTAAATGTCATGGGCGTTGTGGAGCGGCTTGCGAATTTCTACACGCATGCCGTGACCAAAGAATTTAATATGATTGTTGAGAATGAAAAAGCCGGCGATTTTGTATCGTACACAGACCGATATGGCGAACAGCAGAGCGGATATGTGGCCAACATGGACGAAACGCAGAGCAGCTTTGCCCTGGCCAGGACATCTGTTATCACCAATTGGACGCCGATTTTGCCAAGCAATGATTATGACACGGCCATCATCATCCGTGCATCAGACCTAACCAATGGCCGATATACTGTGCCGAGCCAGTACAGAGGCAAGCGGGCATATTTGGCATTGTTCAGCGGTGCGCAAGGCGGTCAGGGCGGCTATGCCGGGGAAACACCATTGGGGAATCCGCCGGCATCGCATCTGTTCGTTGGCAGGTCGGCGCATGACCTATATGGCGGGGATCAGTTGAGTTATACGGGCAATTATGCCGTTGGAACAGCCAGCCCACAGCAGAAAGGCGCAGCCGGAGGCAGAGGCGGTCACGGCGGAGCATCGGCCACACGAATTCTTCAAACGCAAATAGCATCCCTTGCCAACAGCTATGCGGTGTCATTCGGTGCCGGTGGCATGGGTGGCGCGGGTGGATATGTCGAAGTTGACGAATTAGGCCGTTGCACCACGCATGAGCCGGAAGAGGGCGCAGCGGGTGCGCATTCGGTTTGGGGGAGTTTTGACACCAACAACGGAGCTGCATTTCAGGGCGATTATTTGAACATGCTGACGGGCGAGTTGATCGCCACAGCCGGGCCAAGTGGCATCGCCGGGGGAAAGGGCGGTGACGGCGGAAGAAGCTTGCCGCAGAAGGGTGTATTGAAAACCGAGGCCAACGCATACAATTATGCCAACACAGCCAATGCATGGGGCAAGGCGGGTCAGGCGGTCGGATCGTATGCCGGGGGAACGCCAGGAACGCCAGCCACAGGGTCGAAAGTGGCCATCAGCGGCACGGATTATGTCCGATTCCTTGCCAATGCCGGAAGTGGAGGCGGAGGCGGTGCAGCTGTTGGGTCAAACGGCGGCAATGGCCATGATGGGTCATTCAATGTGTCGAGCCGGGTTTATTATGTTGGTAAAAAGACGATTGACGAACAGTATAACAGCCAGACGGGGGATTATGAATATGTGTCCAGCACATATGAAGGTCCCACGGGCGGCGATGGTGCGGATGCTGTGACGATACCATCACAGACGATCTACACCGGCGGAGCCGGCGGAAATGGTGGTGGCGGCGGCGGAGGTGCCGCACAGTCTATCGGATTCGATTTCCGCAGTCCAAACAATGTGTATATATCAGGCGTTTTGCGTGGCGGCATCGGAGGCCGTGGCAGCGCCGGTGGACAGGGTGCAGACGGTTTTGGTATACTGTATGTAAAGGCATAGGAGGTGCGAACATGCCATCAGATGATAAATACACAGTAACGCTGACTGGGGCGCAGGTCGATGATGCGCTAATGCAGATGAATCAGCGCATTCCCGAAGGTTGGGCGGCCGGTACCAGGGACGGCGTGGCGGTGTCAAGCACTAGCCAATTTTACCACAACAATGCCAAGTATCTTGCCACGCAGGCCAAGTCATGGGCGCAGGGCGGCACCGGCGAGAGAAGCGGCGAGGACACGAACAACGCACAGTATTGGGCGCAGCAGGCCCAGGCGGCAGCGGGTGGCGGTGTATCATCGTTCAAAGGTCGCACAGGGGCTGTCCAGCCGCAGAGCGGAGATTATACGGCGGCTATGGTCGGAGCGATGCCGGCAGATGCGGACATCCCAACAAAGGTGTCTGACCTTGTAAACGATCAGGATTTTGTGACTCAGATAGAGCTTGATGCTCATTATGTCATTGCGGGGAAAGCATCTGGCGTGACGGTTGGAGGAAATGCCACATCCGAAGGGTTGAATACAAGCGCAACGGGAACAGGTTCTCACGCTGAGGGTGTGCAGACTACAGCGAGTGGCGTGGCATCTCACGCAGAGGGAGTTGCTACAGAGGCTTCTGGGGATTATTCCCATGCCGAAGGAGCAGGCGTCGCTTCTGGGGATTATTCCCATGCCGAAGGAAACGGCGTGGCGTCGGAGGAATTTTCTCACGCAGAGGGGAATGCGCAAGCAACTGGCGTTAGCGCTCACGCCGAGAACGCAGGCATCGCATCTGGCGAAAACTCCCATGCTGAAGGCGCGTCATCCGCAAGCGGCGAGATGTCTCATTCGGAAGGCTATGGGCTTGCTTCGGGCAAGGCTTCTCACGCCGAAGGCGATAACAGTAAGGCACAAGGTGATTATTCCCATTCTGAAGGCTCAAGCAAGGCATTAGGCAATTATTCACACGCTGAAGGAAGGTCAACTGTATCAGAAGATCTTGGCTCTCATTCCGAGGGGTATAGAACAGTTGCCGCAGGTCGATCCCAACATGTGTTTGGGGAATGCAATGTGATTGATCGTCCGGCAACTGCAGGTAATAAGGGTGTTTATATTGAGATCGTTGGTAATGGTACTTCTCAAAATGCACGCTCAAACGCACGCACGCTTGATTGGAATGGCAACGAAGTCTTGGCCGGCAAACTGACAGTTGGAGCCGCTCCGACAGCCAACATGGATGTTGCCACGAAAAAATATGTAGATGATGCCATTGCAGCTGCAATTGCGGCGCTTCAGAATTCATAGGAGGTCCAGGCATGAGGCGAGGAACAACGCCACGGCTTACATTCACTATCCCATACACGGCGGGAATGATTGCAAGTGGGTATCTAACATTTAAGCAAAACCGCAGGGTTATACTTGATGTTCCGTTTTCTGATGACAGCATCGAGGTCAGCGACAACGCTGTCCGTATAACGCTGACACAGGAACAGACATTGGCGATGAGCCATGAAAGCACAGTCAAGGCGCAGATTCGCATGATACTTGTTCCTGACACGGCGGTGGCATCGAACATCGTGGAAATCCCCATTGGAGCCATCCTGAAAGAAGGGGTGATTTAGATGGTGGAAGATCGGACGGATTGGATCACATCGCTGACATTTGACGATGAAGCTGTGTTCGACACCGAATTTGATGACGATTTGGATTTCAACACAGATTTATCCGAAGCCGTTGTTGTATCGGAAAAAGACCACAGACAGCTTGACCATCGTGATGCGCCGGAACAGCATCCGATTTCAGCGATCACAGACCTTGCGGGCGAATTAGCCGTTAGGCCGTTTGAGAGATTGACCAACGCAGACATTGCCAACATCATGAACATGTAGGGAGGAATCACATGGCTAAATATCTTGATAGTGATGGATTGCTGTACTTTTGGCAGCAACTAAAGACCATGCTTGCGGGCAAGGTCGATGCCGTATCAGGCAAGGGGCTGTCCACGAATGACTATACCACGGCGGAACAGACCAAGCTTGCCGGCATCGCATCCGGGGCGGAGGTCAACCAGAATGCCTTTTCAAAAGTGGTGGTTGACAGCACCACGGTCGAGGCGGACAGCAAGACCGACACGCTGACGCTGGTGGCAGGGGCAAATATCGTGCTGACGCCGAACGCATCAAATGATACCATCACCATTGCGGCGAATGTCCCAGCGGTGGAAGATGAGATGTTTATCGCCGTGAACAATGTGACGGCTTTTGCCGATGTAGCAGCTGCATATGATGCCGGGGCATACATCGTGATGAAAGAAACGGCGGCGGGGTCGAGTATCGCACCGCTTATGTATGTGTCAGGTAGCGGCACAAACAGACAGTTTGTGTTTAGATACCAGAACACCAGCGGGACGATGTATAGCTACACGCTGAAATCATCCGGGTGGAGCTATAGCACATCTGCATGGGTCCCCACAACTAGGACCGTGAACGGCAAGGCTTTATCGGCTGACATCACGCTGGCCGCATCCGATGTTGGGGCGCTCCCGTCCAGCACCGTCATCCCTGACAGCACATCCGATCTCACCAATGACAGCGGATTCATCACATCTGCGGCGCTCACGCCTTATCTGACATCCGCCAGCGCTGAAAGCACCTATGCCAAGAAAACCGATGTTGCCGGGGCGTATATATACAAAGGGTCCGTTGCGACATATGCCAATCTTCCGTCATCCGGGCAGACGGCGGGCGATGTTTACAATGTCGAGGCAAACGGCATGAATTACGCATGGAACGGCACGGCATGGGATGCGCTTGGCGAGACATTCAGCATCAGCAGTATTACCAATGCCGAAATTGACACCATCCTGGCGGCATAGGAGGGACAGCGATGGCCAAATACCTTGATGACAACGGCCTTGCCTATCTTTGGAGCAAGCTAAAAGCTATGTTGGCCGGGAAACAGGCCACGCTTGTGAGCGGCACCAACATCAAGACCGTCAACAATGAATCGTTGCTTGGTAGTGGCAACATTGCCATCAGCGGAGGCGGCGGCACGGCATTGACCACACAGGAAATCGAAGATGCGGTCGATGCGGCGTTTGTTGTGTCAGGTTATAATGTGACGATAACGCTGACCAATCCATATCATGCAACATATTTTGAACGATGCGACATATATGAGTATGTGTCCACCGATCCGCCATATTCAGGTGAACTAATTGGCGGAATTGACAGCGCAACAGGGAGCGGGACATTCTTTGTCCCTGCAACGGCGTTGGGCGTGGTGGTGCAGTTTGTAGGCGGCTCTGTATATGTGGGGGGTGCCACGGTGTCCACCACGGGCGGCGTGGAGTTAGACTCACAGATGGAAAGGGTATTGTTAGCTGTCACGGCAGATGGTACGGCTACAATATCCGGCGTTGATTATGATTTTTAAGGAGAAAGACAGATGGGGTTTTTAGATGCTGCGGGAATAACCACACTTGTCAACAAGCTGAAAGATTATTTTCTGATGCCGAGCGGCACAGCGGCCAAGGCCCAGGCGATTCATTTTGGCACCACCACCAGCAGCGGCACATCGGGGACAGCATTTACTGCTAGCGTGTCAGGGATCACGGCGCTGACCGATGGTGTCACAGTCGTTTTGCTAAACACTATGGCATCGGGCAACCCTAGTGGGTTTACACTAGACATCAACGGGCTTGGCGCACGGCGGGTATATAACAGCATGTCATCCGGCTTGTACGAAAGCATATTCGCATCTGGCAGCGTGATGATGTTTGTGTATAGCAGGTCCGTGGGCGGATGGATCAGTTATCGTGGGTATGATTCGGACACCGGGCCGATTGCGTATGAAGTACAGACGGCAGAATCCACGATGCCGGCAGCCGATGCATTTGTGCGGTATAGGATTTTATTTACATCGGCAGATGGGACAAAATGGGTGCCAGCAACTACCAGCACAAGCACCAACGCACGGGTTGTGCGTGATGCCAATACGCGTCCAATCGATCCGTTTGGGCGCATCGTCTATTACGACAATATCTCATCCGTGAGCGCCAACGCAGAAGTCGATCCGGCAAGGCTTTGGCAGCAACATGTGTTGGAATTAGGATTTTCGTTCAATCGAGCGGGGACATATCTGTCATTAACGAATCCAGCACCAGTATATGTTAAATGCGCGCCGCAGGCGGATGGGTCGGCCATCATTGACAACACCACGCCGTTTGTGCAGGCGTTGCCGAGCAGCAAGGACGGATATATATATATATTCCTTGGGCGTGCGTATTCTTTAACGGGCGTTGAATTGGAGCTGACACATCCAGTCTATTGGCATGACGGCACAGGGATCAGGCTTTGGACGGGTGCAGAGCCGCTGACGCTTGCGACTCTGCCCATATATGACGGGACGGTGGTGTAATGAGCGCTACAATTACATACAAAGGGCAGACATTGGCCACGGTTGCCAATCAGACTAAAGTGCTAAAGACGATGGGGAAATATCTGGAAGATGATTTGACCATCGTGGATGCCGGCGGAAGTGGCGGAAACGGATTTGTTCTTGTCGAATCTTTGCCTGATATAGTTGTGGCATTGGCTGACACGGATTATGCCACATGGACACCGGCAACTTCCGCCAAGGTAATTCTGCCGAATCGAGCATCCGGGACTTTTGTGGCAACGGATGTTGGCGATTACGATTATTTTGTAAGGCAGCGGGTGTTTGTGGATGTGCAATATGTCGAAGGGACAGCCACAGCCAAAGGGATGTTCCAATTCTGCGCCGCAGACAATTGGAATGTTATCACGCGCCGTGCGGCGAATGTGACACAACTTAATGCGGGGAATCTTGGTGCCAATGTCGCAGAGGCGATTTCCCATATATATTTGCTAAAATATTACAACACATCGTGGGCTAATATTTATTCGTCGGCATATGGATTTTATCCGACAAATACATTGCCCTCGTTATCGTCCACATCAGCAGCTGCACCTACTGTGACAGTACGGACGCCAGCTATTTATTCAAAATGCCAAGCGACATATTTTAGCACAGCGATGGCTGCAGCTGTTGATCAACAAGCAAGCACTATCAAAATTAAGGGGGATATATACCGGGCGGAGACGGGATATATGAGAGGAACGGCATATAAAGCCCTTGCCGATATGTGGCTTCATAAATTATGATGCGCCGCCATTCTGTGATGTAATGTCATTGAGGAATCTGCAATGGACAATTTGGAAATTTTAACCGCACAGCACGAAAAAGAGTTGGAAGAGCATGGCCGCCGCCTGTCGCAGTTAGAGAAAGACAGGGATGCAGCTGCTGACACGGCGCGGGCGGTGGCTGTCATCACAGAACGGTTGAACACCGTGATTGACAAGATTGATGTGCTGACCACAAAGGTGGATGTGATAGAGGCGAAGCCGGGCAAGCGGTGGGATTCAATCATCACGGCCATCATATCGGCCATCATCGGCATCATCATCGGTTGGGTTTTCACAAGGTGAGTGAAATGAAATTAGGGAAAGAATGGTTTAAGGCAGCAATCATCCGGGCGGTCAGGACATTTGCACAGACGGCATTGTCCATGCTGACCGTGGGTCAGGCCTTTTGGGAAGTCGATTGGGCGGGCGTCATGTCCGTGGCGGGCGTGGCGGCAGTCATATCAATCCTGACCAGCGTGGCAGGATTGCCGGAGGTGCCGGCAGAGCGTGCCGAAGAAACGGACGATGACTGACAAAGAATTTGTCGAGCGCATAAAAGGGCTGTTGGATTATGACACATTGTATGTCAACGGCGGATGGGGTTGGCCATTGGATTCAGCCAATAAAAACCGGGCGTTGATGAATTCGTACAATGCGCAGCCGCTGCGGGCATACAAGATCGAGCAGGCATCACGATTCACATTCGCATTTGACTGCGTGTGCATGATAAAAGCCGTCTTGTGGGGATGGTCAGGAAGTTATTTTGACCACAACGGCGGGGCCAAATATGCCGCCAATGGGGTGCCGGACATCAATGCGGATCGCATGATCAGCGAGTGCGGCGAAAGATACGATTGGGACCATATCGTGCCGGGTGCCGTGGTGTGGATGAAGGGTCACATTGGCGTGTATGTTGGGGACGGCTTTGTTGTCGAAGCAACGCCAATTTGGGCGGACGGCGTGCAGATGACGGCATTGAATGCGCCGAAAGCCGGATATAATTGGCGCAAGTGGAGTTGTTGGGGGCTGCTGCCGTGGGTCGAATATCAGCCGGAGGATGCCATGACATATGACGATTTCAAGCTATTCATGCATAGGTACGAAGCCGAGCGCAAGAGCCTGGCGGCAGACGAGTATGCCAGCGAAGCCCTTGAATGGGCGAAGGCAAACGGCATCAGCGTTGGAGATGCGGCAGGGAATCTGATGCCGCAAGCGTATGTGAAGCGCCAGGATGTCGTGCTGATGCTTTACAGAGCGGAGAAACAGCATGGAAAATAACAGCGTGCCATATATCGCACATGAATCCGCCATGGCGAGGCTAGAGCGGATCATCAAGCGTCTTTGGATTGTCATTATCATTCTGATCGTTCTTCTTGCCGGAACAAACGCAGCGTGGATATGGTATGAAACGCAATGGGAAGATGTGACGGAAACGGTTGTCACGCAGTCGGCATATTCTGACGGCGAAGGGACGGCACTTGTCAACAACGGTGGGGATTTGAATTATGGCAAGTAGAGCAAGACAGACGATTCGCAAGACCACCACCAGGCGGCGAAAGACGGGCGGCAATTCCGGGTATCGGAAATGCAACATGTGCCACGGCACAGGGCGAATCAAGGTCCGCAAATGAAGGATTATTCAAACAGCGAAATCAGCGCATTGATAGATGAATACATCCACAGCGAAAGAGACAGGGCTATATTGAAACGCCGGCTGATAGATGGTATACTATATGAGGACTTGGCGGAAGAATTTAATTTGTCAGTAAGACATACAAAAACGATCGTTTATCGAGGCCAAGAACAGCTATTCAAGCGTTTGCCTTAAACTCATTTCATGTCCTCTGAAAGAGCGAGAATCCGGGGTTGCCGCCCTGGATTTTCGCTTTATTTGCAACAAGGTTGCAATTAGGTTGCAATTAGGTTGCAACATTTCCCAACACATCCAACGCATTGAAAGCGTTGGAACGCACGAAAAATGCACGGATGAATCATTGTCCGTGCTTTTTTTTATTGCGAAAATTGGGGTGGAGGTGCGGCATGTGGGTGTTTTACAATCCAAATCCAACGGGCGCCAGAGTGGGCGATTGTTCCGTCAGGGCGGTGTGCAAGGCCATCGGCGTTGATTGGGACAGCGCATTTGCATCCATAGCGTTGGCGGGATTTGTGATGGGGGACATGCCGTCCAGCAATGCGGTATGGGGTGCGTTCTTACGGACAAAGGGATTCAAGCGTGAGGCCATCCCGGACACATTCCCACGGATCATGACAGCTGCAGAATTTTGCCAAGAGCATCCCAAAGGCACATATGTGTTGGTGTTTGCCGGCCATGTGGCCACGGCGGTTGATGGCGATTTGTTTGACAGTTGGGATTCATCCGCTGAAATTCCGTTGTATTTCTATTCAAAAAAGGAGGAATAAAAAATGGCTTATAACAGCTATTTCCCCGCGTCCTATCAGCCGATGTATTATCAGCCGCAATACCAGGCACCACAGCCACAGCAGATGCCACAGCCACAGCCAGCACAGCCGTCAAGCAGCCAGGGCAATGGGCTAATTTGGGTGCAGGGCGAAGCCGGGGCGAAGTCCTATTTGGTAGCGCCGAATACCACGGTGATGCTGATGGACAGCGAGAGCGAACAATTTTTCCTGAAGAGCGCCGATGCATCCGGCATGCCTTTGCCGCTCCGTGTTTTCAAATATGCCGAGGTATCAAAGGCCACAGAGGGAGCGCCAAAGATTGGGGCCGTGCCAGCGGCGGAATACGCATTAAAATCGGAATTCGATGCGCTGCGTGAAAAGGTCGATGAACTGATTGGAAGGAGTGCAAACGATGAGTAATCCCATATTTGATGCTTTAGGCGGAAATGCCATCCCCGGCAACATGGCGCAGATGGTGGCGCAGTTTAAGCAATTTAAGCAGACATTTGGCGGTGATCCGAGAGCGCAGGTGCAGGCGCTTTTGAATTCCGGGAAAGTAAGTCAGGCGCAGTACAATCAGGCGGTGCAGATGGCACAGCAGCTGCAGAAGCTGTTGAAATAGGGCTGTGCAAAACGATGTTCAAATTGTGCAAAACTTTTGGCCAAGGTTTTCATATGTTATTGTTTGTAAAATGAAGGGAGTGTAACAAATGGCACTTACAGATGAAGGAAATGGCGGAATCCCTGCAACTATGCTTGTAGGCCCGGCCAGTTTTGGCGGAGCTGCCGCGCCTTATCCTGTTTATATGGGCGGCGGCAACAGCGGGTATGGCAACGGATTCGGCGGTGATGGTTGGTGGATTCTTCTGCTGTTCATCCTGCTTGCCGGAAACGGCGGATGGGGCAACAATGGCGGATTTGGAGGCGGCAACGGCGGAGCCGGCGGCCTTTATCCGTGGATGAATCAGGCGGGAATCACTTCTGATGGATTCCGTGACCAGATGATCAACAGCAACATCACTTCTATTAGGGACGGCATCAATGGCCTGTCCAATCAGCTGTGCAATTGCTGCGGCGATGTTCAGATGGCACTTGCCAACGGATTTGCCGGAGTTGAGCAGGGAGCGAATGCCAGGCAGATGGCGGCCATGAATCAGGCATTTGCCGCACAGACGGCGATGAGCCAGGGATTTAACAGCCTGTCCAGCCAGTTTGCCGATTGCTGCTGCGAAAACAGACTTGCCAGCGCCGATCTGAAATATACCATTGCGACAGAGAATTGCGCCGATAGGGCCGCCCTGTCTGATGGCATCCGTGACATCATCACCAATCAGACCGCCAGCACGCAGAGAATTCTTGACCAGCTTTGCGCCGACAAGATGGATGCGAAGAACGAGCGCATTGCCGATCTTGAAAGGCAGCTGACGATGGCCAATCTGCAGGCGTCCCAGGTGGCGCAGACTGCGCAGATACGCGCCGGCCAGGTGGCCGAGATTGATGCGATGTATCAGCGCATGCGTGATTGCCCTGTCCCGACTATGCCGGTGTATGGCATGCAGCCGATTTTTACCTGCCAGAACAACAATAACGGCTGCGGATGCGGCTGCGGTGGGTCCTTTTAGGGGGTGAATGACATGGCGGAATTTACTTATAATCCGATTCAGCTTGTGCAGCCGGGGCAGAATGTCATCCTGAATGACAGCATCCGTTGCAACAAAGGGTATGTCCTGCACCGCAACGAATCCGGGCTTGTAATTCTGCGTGGCATCGTCAACAATTCTTGTGCCTGCAATGCCAGGTATCAAGTGACCTTTAATGCGAATATTGCCGTGCCGGAAGATGGCACCGTGGGCCCGATAGCGGTGGCTCTTGCCATTGACGGAGAGCCGATACTGACGAGCAGAGCAATCGTGACGCCAGCGGCGACGGAAGACTACTTCAACGTCACGTCTACAGCCATCATCACGGTTCCGAGAGGATGTTGCTTTACCGTGGCAGTCGAGAATGTGTCCGAGGGAGCAACGGCGGCCGATCCGGCAACGGCAATCAATGTCCAGAACGCCAATTTGACGGTGGCGAGAATCGCATAAGAAAGGGGGTTGACAGTCATGGAAGGATTATATGAACTCAAAGACATGCTGTGCAAGGAACTGGAAGAGTACGGCAGAAAAGGCGAACTGACAGCGGGGAGCCTTGAAATCGTTGACAGACTTGCGCATGCAATCAAGAACATCCACAAGATCATTGAGGCCTACGAAGAAGAAGGCGAATACAGCCAGCGCAGCGGTGGCGGCTCATATCGTGGCGGCATGGGCGGAAACCGTGGCGGCCAGGGCGGACAAAACAGCTACAACAGAGGCAGCTATGCGCGCCAGGGCCGTGGCAGGAACGCACGCCGTGACAGCATGGGCCGATATTCCAGCGAGGGCGGATATTCAAGGGAAGAGGGCAAAGAAGATATGATCATGCAGCTTGAAGGGCTGAAGCAGGATGCACCAAGCCAGCAGATCATGACGAGAATTGATGACCTGATTTCCGAGTTGGAGCGCAGCTGATAGGACGGGGGTGGCCTTTTGATTAAAATTGAGGACTTGCAAGAGGCCATTGCCGAATGCCACGGCGTGCGCAATCCGAATGCCGGGACTTGCGTGAAACTGGCGGCGTTTTATATTATCAAGGACCATTTAGAGGGCAAAGAGCCGGCCAGCAGCGAGGTGGGATATTCGTTCAGAGCGCCGCAGGATGATGCCGATATAACGATTGATTTTGACAGCGGCACAGAATTTTCCGCAGCGATCAATGGAAAGAATCCCGATGACATATGGCCAATCATTGACGAGCTAATGGAGGCTGTCCAAGTGTTGCAGCCGAAACTATACGCCGCCACGATCCGCAAGATTCAAGATTAACGAAAAGCCGGGGAGCAATTCCCGGTTTTTCTATGCATTGCAGATAGATAAAAATATATTGACTTATATATTATTATCGATTATAATATAGAAAACAAAGCGTTGTGCCTTGTCGGTGGGTGGCAAAACCGTCAGAAAGGATATTCATGATAACGGAATCTATGGGCAAGATAACGCCGGTGTTAGAAGAGATTCTGGCATCCGGGGATGTCATCGCCGTAAATGCGGAGAAGAACAGAGCCGCACACCACACGAACATCAATGTGCATCTTGCCGGGCCGATTGAAGGTTTAGAATTTGGCGTTGGTGTCCCCTATGGTGTGCCGAACAATGGTGTGCAGTATTACATACATAGCACCATCAACGGCGGTGTTCAGTATTTTTATCTTACACACAGAAAGGAGCGGAAATGACATTTGACGAGGCTATGCGATTAGTTGACATCAGCGATGCGGTGGTGGAGCAGCTAATGCAGATAGATGATCCCATCATGCTAATGTCGGTCATGGGGGCCGTCATTGAGAAGTGGGCGGAGGTTATGGGCGTGAAGCCCGCTGAAATGCATGAAATGCTCACCATGCTGACGGAGGCGCACCAGGCGATCAATCAGGTCCCCAATTGGGACATTAGTGCCGGCCCTGTAGGCAAAGGGTCATAAAAGATATTGCCATATATATTATCATATAGTATAATATATATGGCTTTATTTTAAGGAGGTGAGCGCATGAAAACATTAGCCGAAAGATGCTTTGAATATCGTGTGGCACATGACCTGTCGCAGCAGGAAATGGCGAAGCTGTGCCGGGTCCATTGGCTCACGATTAACAATTGCGAGAACGGCAAGACTGTGAGCAAGATGACAGCTGCCAAGATCATGGCCGTCATCGGACAGGAGGGGTGAAATGCTTATATGCAGAGAGTGCGGCCACATCTTCAGCGAAGAAGAGTTGGAGGGCGGCCAGATGATTTCCAAGGGCGATGAAGTGAATCCGCCGGAATATACCGAACTGGTTTGCCCTGAATGCGGGTCGGATTGGTGGACGGAGGCGGACACCTGCGCCGTGTGTGGGGCATATTACCATGACGAGGACGGATGCGATATTTGCCCGGAATGTCAGGTCAAAATCGTGGAAGGCATCAACAAGATGGCCGAAGATTTGTCCGTTGGCGATGTGCAGGACGGCAAGGATGCTATCATTGCATTTATAGCGGAGGTCATGGCATGACAGAGCGAGAATACAGACAGGCGGACGGCATCAGCCGGTCACAGCTGTGGAGGCTGACGGAATCGCCGGAGAAATTCAAGTATTATGAAGAGCATCCCGAAGAGCCAACGCCGGCGCTGATATTCGGGCAGCTTGTCCACAAGATGACATTGGAGCCGGACACGGTATGTGACGAGTTTGTGCAGGCACCGAATGTGGACAGGCGCACCAAGGCGGGCAAGGAAGAATATGCCGCATTCATCGCAGACAACGAGGGCAAGACCATCGTGTCCGCAGACGATTGGGCGAAGGCGGAAGAGATGGTCAATGCGCAAGCGGCTGCGCCATTCGTGGCAAGGCTGTTGAAGGGCGAACATGAAAAGCCTTTCTTTTGGACGGATGACATGACCGGCGAGGGCTGCAAAGTCCGTGTGGATTGTCTGACCGAAATTGACGATCAGGGCAATGGCCAACTTGTCATTGTGGACTACAAAAGCACGATGGATGCCAGCGTTGACGGATTCATGCGGCAGGCGGTCAAGTTGGGGTATGACTTCCAGGCGGCCATGTATAGCGAGGGCGTTGAATGGGTATTAGGGCGCAAGCCAATATTCGTGTTCATTGCGCAGGAGAAAACGCCGCCATATGCCGTCAACATTTTCCAGGCCGATCCCGTTTTCATTCAGCGTGGGGCGGACAGATTCAGGGAGTTAATAGGCATCTATCATGATTGCAAAGAATCCGGCAATTGGTACGGGTATCTTGGCAAATTCGGAGCAATCAACAATCTGACCTTGCCGGCATGGTTGGCCAAGGAAGTACAATAGGAGGACAAGGACATGGCATTAACAAATGAGCAGCTGCCCATCGAGGCAGAAAGACAGACAGCGGCACCGATGCCGAACATGCCGCAGGCGGTGAACATTCCTGCGGATCAGATTAACCAGGGGACCGTGCTGATTGAGAGCAGCCGAGCGATTGCCGAGGCGCAGGGCAAGTTGGTCATCGCCAAGAGATTCCCAAGGGATGAGATAGGAGCGTATGCCAAAGCCATCGAAGCGTGCAAGCGTCCAGCGATGGCGGCAAAGGCATTTTATAGCTATCCGAGAGCTGGGCAGACCATCGAAGGCCCAACGATCAGGTTTGCAGAAGAGCTTGCGAGATGTTGGGGCAACATCGATTATGGCATCAAGGAATTGAGCCAGGACAACGGCAAGTCCGAGATGCAGGCGTATGCATGGGATTTGGAGACCAATGCGCAGTCAGTGCAGAACTTCACGAATCCCCATCAGCGAGAAGTCAGGGGCAAGATGCAGACGCTGACGAGCCAGCGTGATATTTACGAAAACAACGCCAACATGGCCACAAGGCGGCTCCGGGCGAGAATCCTTGCGATTCTTCCATCGTGGTTTGTGGATGACTGCATCACCGAGTGCAAGCGCACATTGGCCGGTCAAAATGACATCCCGCTTGTGGACCGTGTGAAAAAGATGGTTGTTGAATTTGCCAAGTACGGCGTCACGCAGGATCAAATCGAGCGCAGATTAAAACGCAAGATTGAAACCATGACATCAGATGATTTTGTCGAATACATCGGCATTTACAATGCCATCAAAAGCGGCGAAAGCAAGGTCGCAGAGTGGTTTGAAGCAGAGCCGGAGGCCACGGCGCTGACAGGTGCGCTGAAAGCGGAGGGCAAGAAAGACGATGGCAAATAGGAAACGCAAATATAATGTTTACATCCGGCAGGTGGTGAACGATTATACCGGCGATCCTGATTTGGCTATCAAATACGAATGTTTTGTTGGCGCGACTTGGGCGGTGTCAGCTGCGCAAGCCGCCAACAATGTCAGATTCCGCCGAGGCGAACAGTTTGACCATGTAGCGACACGCACCGGCGAAGCGTATTATCACGCCATTGCCGAAGAAGATGATGTCCCTGATCTACACGAAGGATTCCTGGATTGGGACAAAACACATTAGGAGGTACCATGATTAACAATCTTGTTTTGGTCGGAAGAATGGCCAAGGATGCCGAAGTTAAGCAGACACAATCAGGCGTGGCATATGCCAATTTCAGCATCGCAGTTGAACGCAGCTATGCGGCAGAGGGCAGAGAACGGGAAACCGATTTCATCGATTGCAGAGCGTGGCGAAACACGGCGGAATTTGTCGGGAAGTGGTTTAAGAAGGGATCATGGATCGGCATTGAAGGTGAGCTGCAGACCAACACATATGAGGGTCAGGACGGTGTGAAGCGCAAGGCCGTGTATTGCCAGGTGCGGCAGGTCAGTTTTGTTGGAGCAGCGCAGAGAAACACCGAGAACACACAGCCGGAGCAGGCGGCACCGGTGGCAGGATTTACGAAGCTGAACGATGATGACATCCCATTCTAAACTGATCGTTGACAGCCGGGAGAAGTGGACACAGAGCGAGAGCGGAAGGGCAGGGCGCATGGCGGCTTACTTTTCCGCTCATTGCATATGGGATGTCCGCAAACTTGATGTCGGAGATTATATGTTTGAAGGCGGGGCCATTACGATTGACCGCAAACAGAATTTGGACGAGCTGGCGAAGAATTTGACAAATCCAAAGGATCATGCCCGGTTTATGAAAGAGGTGCGCAGAGCCAAGGCCCAGGGGCTGCGATTGGTGGTGCTGTGCGAATGCGGCGGCACGGTCAAGAGCATCCCGGATGTGGCCAATTGGCAATCCAAGCATTCGCCGGTGTCAGGGCGGTATTTGATGGAGCGCATATACCAGGTCCATATAAGCTATGGCGTGGAATTCCTTTTCTGCGACAAGCGCAGCACGCCACGGCGGATCGTGGAAATATTGAGCGAGGCAGAATAATTATATTGACTTATATACGATTATATAGTAATATAATGGTGTCAACAGAATCCATCCAGCATAGGAGGCACGACATGAAAGTCATCATTCAGACAGCAACGGATCGTTATGTGTTCCCGGAGGCCGAATGCATCGAGATCGAGAACACCACCACGCTGCACTTTGCGGCGGACGAAGATTTGCCCGGAATCGTTATCACAGAGGTCACGGAGGACGAAAAATGATGGATGTATACTATATCACATGGCAGGGCGTGCTAATCCACTTCGCACTTTTGGCGGCATTTGCCGTGGCGGCCTATCGCATCAGCCGCAGGGAAGATGATGACGAATGATGTGCGTTGCCCGTGCGAGGGCTGCAAGCGGAAGGCACCGGGCTGTCAACAGCGCCGGTGTTTTCCGTACAAAGATTATTTGAGAGCGTTGCAGAAGCGAGGGATCAACGATGAGTTATGCGGAAGAGATCAAACGCGCCGTCAGCATGGAGCAGGTGGCCAATCTGTACGGATTGACGATTAACCGTGCCGGATTCGCACGCTGCCCATTTCACAGGGAGCGCACAGCAAGCTTTAAGATTTATCCGGGCGATGGTGGTTATCATTGCTTCGGCTGCGGCAGGTCCGGCGATGTTATCACATTCGTCAGGGACATGGACGGATGCGGATTCATGGAGGCATGCGAGAAGTTAAACAGGGAATTTCTTTTGGGTTTGCCCATTGGCGAAAAACTGTCCAGGCGCAAGCTTGAAGAAGCGGCGCGAAAAGACTATCTGCGCCGTAGGCAGCGGGAGGCGGCACAGATGGCCGCAGACAATGCGGATCGTGAGTATTGGAGGGCATATGATGCATGGCTTGCCAATCAGAATGTCATTGATGCCAACACGCCGGCATCCCCATCCGAGCCAATCAATGAGGCATATGCGCAGGCGGTTGGCCGTGAAGCGTTGTTGACATGGGAGTTGGAGCAGGCGGACATTAAAAGGCAAGAAATGCGAAAAACCCATTGATAAAAGCCTATATTTTGATATAATAATGGTAGGGCTTGACCGGTGTGGTGGCGATCAGGCCAACTACATCGGACAGCCTTGCAAGGGTCCCCGGCACAGCCTCCACCACGGCAGCCGGGGATTCTTGCGACATAGGGAGCGAGTATGAATGAACTGATATTATTGCCGGAGTTTACGGCAGATGAATATCTGAACACATCCAAGCCATATGATTTCCTGTACCAATACAAGGACGATAAATTCAAGCTGCAACAGCTGTGCCAGCGCATGAAGGCGCAGGCGGGTGCGGTCGGCGTCAGGACATTCATGGCGCTTTGGAATTCGTATCTTGAAATGCAACAGAAGGCCCGTGGGATTCCGATGGACAATGCCACGAATTTCACGGATCAGCCAATGGAGTTGTTCAGCGGCGAATACGTCTGCGATGATTACGGCGTGGCCGTCATGGATCGCTTTGGGTATGAAAACATCATATGCCGTCATGCCATCATGCCGGTGCGCAGGCTCATCAACATTGACAGCGGCGAAGAGCGGTTGGAAATCGCATACAAGAAGGGGCGCACATGGCGCAGCATCATAGCGGAAAAGTCGGTATTGGCATCTAGCACACAGATTCTGCAATTGGCGGCATTTGGCATCATGGTCAATTCCGAGAACGCCAAGGCGCTGTCAACATATCTGATGGATTTGGAGCAGCTGAATTATGAATTGGTGCCGGAACAGAAATCCGTTGGCCGTTTGGGATGGGTTGTGGCGCATGGGTTTTCCCCATATGTGGATGATCTTATCTTTGACGGCGAAACGAATTTCCGCCACATTTTCAATTCCGTCAAGGCGGAAGGGAGCCGTGACAAGTGGTTGGCGGCCATGAAGAAGCTGCGCGCCGAGAAATCGCCAGGGCGGCTGTTCCTGGCGGCATCGTTCGCATCCGTCATCTTGGAGCCGTGCGGCCTGTTGCCATTCTTCTTGCATGCGTGGGGCGGAACGGAAACAGGCAAGACGGTCGGATTGATGGTTGCTGCCAGCGTGTGGGCATCCCCGAAGCTTGGCGATTATATCAGCACATTCAACAGCACCACCGTGGGGCAGGAGATGACGGCATCATTCCTGAATTCATTGCCGATGTGCATTGATGAATTGCAGATACAGTCGAGCCAGGGAGTCAAGGATTTTGACAAGATGATATATCAGCTGACGGAAGGCGTTGGCAGGACAAGGGGGGCCAAGCTTGGCGGATTGCAGCGACAGACCACATGGAAAAACTGCATCATCACCAATGGTGAACATCCGATCAGCAATGCCAATTCCGGCGGCGGAGCGGTCAACAGAATCATTGAGTTTGAGTGCGCTGAAAAGGTGTATTCGGATTTGGTATGGCTGTCCAGCGAGATCAAAGGCAATTACGGATGGGCCGGGCGCGAATTTATCGCATATCTTCAGCAGCCGGGCATGTTTGAGAAAGTCAACGATTTGCAGAAATCGTTTTATAGGGAGCTGTTAAAAGAGGACAGCACGGAGAAACAGGCCGCATCCGCATCGGCAATATTGGCAGCGGATGCGTTGGCAACGGAACTGTTGTTCCAGGATGGCAATGCATTGACCGTGACAGACATGGCGCAAATCATGACAAAGAAAGAGGATGTCAACGCCAATGTCCGTGCGCTCGAATACATATATGAATTGCTTGTCAGAAACACGGTCCATTTTGTCCCCGACTTATACGGCGAGTATAAGGCAGAAGTGTGGGGCAAGGTCGATGAAGATTATGTTTACATCATCAAATCCGTGTTTGATAGGGAAATGCAAGCCGTAGGATTCAACGGCACGGCATTCCTGGCATGGGCAAAGAGGCGAAACATGTTGAGCTGCGATAGAGAGCGCCGGACGCGCAAAGTGCGCATAGGATCATCCACCGTCAACACGGTGTGCATCCGTAGGGAGCCGCCGGACGATGTGCCCGTCCAAATGGACTTTTTCCCGGCAGATGACATCCCATTTTAGCAGATAATATACATGTGTTACAAATCTGTTCCCGTGTTCCCGGTCGTTCCCGGCAAAAACAACATCCCTATATATGGGGAATATATATATATACAGAAAAGGGGTATATATGTTTTCCCTTATATAGAATAAATTTTAACCGAGAACACCGAGAACACCGGGAACAATGCAGTAATATCAAGGCTTTTGGCATTCCCGGTTGCGTTCCCACGAAGCGCATGGCAGGGAACATGTTGGGGGTAAAAGTTATATGAGCGAGGCAGAAAAAGACGCACGGATCATCACAGGGATCGAGAAGATGGAGCCATTCATCTATCTAAAGGAAAAACCGATTGACGAGTATTATGCCGGATGGATGGAGGGCGTGCGGGAGGCGCTGAAGGCGATTTACAAATTGCCAAAAGTCCCCAAGCAGGAAAAGGGATATTGGATTCATGAGAAATATAAAAATGGTCACAACAAAGTCCGGCTGCGCAGATGCAGCATATGCGGCGTCAGCGGGCTTGGCGAATCGAATTATTGCCCGGCATGTGGGGCAAGGATGATAAAATTTAAGGGAGGACAAAAATGAGTTACAAAAGGAAAGAGTACATATCCATTGAGCGGATCAAGATGATGATTCTGCCAACGAAGAAAACAGACAGCCTGACGCAGATGTGGTATAAGGACGGCTACAACACGGCTGTGCAGATGATGTTAGACAATAGCCGGCGCGTCACATTCGTTGATGCGGAGTGGGACAAATTGGACGAGGCATCGTGGGCATGCAGCTGCTGTGGATATGAAACGCAAAGGCCAACGGCATTCTGCCCAGATTGTGGCGCGGAAATGATGAATTGGCTTGTGGCGAAAAGGGAGGTGATTGAATGAGCGTGCTGGTCAAGGGTATGGAGATGCCAAAGAGATGTGAGGACTGCTTGATGTATAGGCACAATGCAGAGTACGACTATGCCTATTGTTGCATTAGCTCGGTCAATGTTTTAGGTCATGGGAACGCAAGACTTAATAACTGCCCGCTCGTAGAAGTCCCTACACCGCATGGGCGGCTGATAGATGCAGATAAACTCTATGAAGTAATCTCACTTAATTACAAAGACCTCGATAGCACAGAGGATTTTATGGGGATAGGTTATGACCATTGTATAGGGGACACATTGATTGTAATCAGACAGGCATCGACCATCATCGAAGCAGAGGACGAATGAGTATATATGCGGTGGCGGAATAGGTAGACGCAATGAGCGATGTTGATGGTGTAAAAATCTGATAAAACCATCATGCAAGGTGCAAATCCTTGCCCGCATAAACAGAGGAAGGAGTAGAAAATGGCTGACTACATAGACAGACAAGCGGCGATAGATGCGACTTGGTTCGAGCCGAGCTACACAGACCCTTTGAACGTTCTAACGGAAGTAAGAGACAGGCTCAAGGCGTTACCATCCGCACAGCCAGAAAAGCGATACACTGAGGAAGAACTAAGGGTATTCGCTCACGGAATTTCATTAAGTCTTTTGTCAAAGCGGTCAGCTCAGCATTGGCAGTATGATGAAGACACGGCTACAGAAATTAAGTTCCTTGAACGGCTTTATGATAAGGTCAGCGCAGATATGAAAGGAGGACAGGGATGAGATACATAGACCATATCAGAAATATGTCAGATGACCAGTTGGCGTACTTCCTCAATGCCATACAACCCGAAATTACATTATGGAGTTTGTCAATGATGAGGGCATTAAGCCGAAAACCCTATAAGGGAGTAGATGCATTAAACGGAACAAACGGCGATACAAGAACGCTTATGGGCATTTTATACAAGGACTACGATTATGAAATGAAAATGATGGATGAAGAACGAAATCAAAGCCTTGATGATTTGCACGATTATGCAAGCGGAAATGACTTGAAACGAGCGTTAGGGCATCCCGAATTACAGAAAGAACGAGAATTGCCAAAAGCGCCAGCAGACACACAGCAGGCAGAAAGTGAGGGTGAGAAATGAGCGATTTAATCAGCAGACAGGCGGCGATTGATGCGCTTAAAGAAAAGGTTTTTCATAATTTGTCAGATGAATTTTACGGAGCAATGCAAGTGCTTGATGAGTTGCCGTCCGCAGAGGTCGAGCCTGTATGTGAGATGTCTGGGATTAAGACGAACACTTTGCAAGGTTGTCCGCTTGCCGCAATACCAAAACCGATCATAGAAAAACTCATGCTTATATATGAATCGGCAAGGCTTTCAGGTTGGATCGAAAAGCCTTGGGCATGGTCCTTATATCAGACATGGAAGTGGTGCGACAAGGCAGAGAAAGGATGGCATAGAGATGGCAGCGATGAAAATAGCAATCATATGGCGTGAAAGCGTGTATAAATCCCTGTGCTGTCCGAAGTGCGGCACACGCCTGATGACGCCGGATCACAAGCCGGTCAATGTGAAACACAAAGGGCTATTCCGTGACCGGCTGCATTGCGAAAACTGCGGATTGTTCGTGGCATATCTTCGGCCATATTCAGGAGGCGGACAGCCGGGGGAAATGATGGGCCGTTGGCATGGAGTGAAAGGCGGTGACGATGATGACGGAAAAAGATAAGATCATCCAGGATTTACGGCGCGACAATGACCATCTGCATGTGTTGATCCGTGAATATATCGAGGGCGTGAAGAGTTTGACCGCAGAAAATAAGCGGCTGCGTGCGGAGATCGCAGAGCTGCGGGAAATGGTCCGCAAGGACAGCCGTGACACCACGGATTTCTTCCTGCCATGAAAAAGCCCGGTTTGAAGAAAAAGACATCCTATTCATTCACGCATTATGAGCTGAACAAATTTGTTAGAGATGTGAGCCGCAAGAATTTGTCTGTGTATCTTGCGGCTTGCGTGGAGGAATTCGGATGGTCAAAAGCCGAGATTGACCAGCTGATGCAACGGCTTGCCAGATATATGGATGCCGTCAATGATGGGTTGATCAGTTTGGCGGACATCGAAAGGATGATCGCAGACGAATTGGGTGACGATATATTCAAGGGGATTTATTGATGAAGCATTTGGGCGATATTACGAAGATTAGCGGATATGAGGCACCGGCGGTGGACATCATCACGGGTGGCAGCCCTTGTTAGGATTTATCCGTTGCCGGAAAGCGTGCCGGCCTTGCCGGGGAACGGTCCGGCTTGTTCATGGAGCAAATCAGAATCATAAAGGAGATGCGAGAAAATGCCAGAGATAAAGGGGCAAATGTCAATCCAAGATATATGGTGTGGGAAAATGTCCCCGGAGCATTCAGCAGCAATGGCGGCGAAGATTTCAGAGCCGTCCTTGAAGAAACGGCAAGGGTTGCCCAAGGGGATGCCAGCATTCCTGGACCTGCGGGGGGACGATGGGCATATGCCGGAGCCATCATGGGAAATGGATGGAGTCTCGCTTGGCGAACTCATGACGCACAATATCACGGAGTGCCGCAGAGGCGAAGAAGGATATGTCTGCTTGCTGACTTTGATGGAGACACCGCACCAGGAATATTATTTGAATTGCAGCGAAAAACCATTGATGCCGAAGCCAACGAAACTGTCCGAGATTTTGGAGCGGATGCCGGATGCCAAATTCAATTTGTCCCCGAGAGCGTGCGCCGGAATATTGCGCAGAGCGGAGCGCCGGGGCAAGATTCTTCCGCAGGCACTAGCAGAAGCGTTGAAAGTGCAAGCGGGGTTAGATCAACAATAATAGATGCAGCGGGATTCAAGCCGCGTCAGAGTGCAGCGGCAAGATCGCTTGGATATGAGGATGAGATGTCCCCAACGATAACCGGGGATCAAAATTATGCCGTGCATGCCATGAGTTTTCAGGAACGAGCAGGCAAGCCGGGGGGGGGGAAAGGGCATTTTAATTCAAGACGAACACACCGGCGCTTTATCAACGCTGAACAATCAATCTGTGTTTTGTCTGCAAGGCAATGGCATTGACCGTGCAGACACGGCTGGATGTAATGGGGCGGGATGGCGTGAAGATGTTAGTTATACACTTAATACCATTGATCGCCCTGCGGTTGTTTACGAAAACCATTCGCAGGATTGCAGGTATAAAGAATTAACCGATGTCAGCGAAAGTGTGACGGCTAAATATGGCACAGGCGGCAACAACATGCCGGTGGTGGTTGCCCAAAATTGGGATGGGTCGCAAGTGGCTCCGACATTGACATCACATAATGCCGGCGGGAGTCAGCGAATGCCGGACAAGGGGAATTTCAATGCCGTGGTTGCATATACCACAGGGCAGACACCACAGGCGGACGAAAGGGGAGTGGGGTTTACATTAAGGGCAAGAGATTATAAGGATCCGCAGGGCGTGGCATACGGCCTTGACAGGGCATGTTTTAATCAAGGGAAGAATGCCAAGTATAATTTCAGTATTGAAGAAGAGAAGATTGGTGCGCAGGTGGCGAGAGGTCCCGGAGCGGTGTTTAATTCTGTTGTCCGACGGCTCACGCCGTTGGAGTGCGAACGCCTGCAAGGATTCCCGGACGGATGGACAGACATTGGCGATTGGGTTGACAGCAAAGGCAAGCTGCACAAATCCACGGATTCGGCACGCTATAAGGCATTAGGTAATAGCATTGCACTTCCGTTTTGGGATTGGCTTGCGGCACGGATCGTTGCGCAGTATGACCGGCCCACAACGATGGCAAGTTTGTTTGATGGCATTGGCGGTTTTCCGCTTGTTTTCAGCCATCACGGCTGCATGCCTGTTTGGGCATCAGAAATCGAAGAATTCCCCATTGCAGTTACGAAGAAGAGGTTTGCAGATGAACATTGAAATGATGCCGATTGATAATATCAGGCCATATGAAAAGAATGCCAAGAAGCATCCGGCGGATCAGGTCGAACACATTGCCAACAGCATCCGTGAATTTGGATTCCGCCAGCCGCTTGTGATTGACAAGGACGGCGTGCTGATCATAGGACATGGGCGGCTTTTGGCGGCAAAGAGCCTGGGCATGCATGATGTGCCTGTTGTCAGGGCCGATGATTTGACGGAAGAGCAGGTGAAGGCGCTGCGTTTGGCGGATAATAAGACCAACGAAAGCGATTGGGATTTTGGGCTGCTCGATGCCGAGTTGGATGAAATTATTGACATCGACATGACCGATTTTGGGTTTGAAGATGATTATATTGGCACAGAAAACATAAGCGAAGGCGAAATCGAAGATAACACGGAAAAGAAAGTTGCGGTCAAAATCATATTTAAGAATGTGAAGGAATGGCAAAAGGCGGAAGATCGCATCAGAGATTTTATTGATGATTTTGATGGTGTAACTGTGTCTGTGGGAGAATACGATGAGAATTGACAAGGCCACACCAGATGCAGCCAGATTTGCATGCATGCAATTCCATTATGCGCACGCAGTCCCTGTTTGTCAGTTTGTCTATAATGTATGGAATGACAATGACGAATGGTGCGGATGCATTATTTACGGAGGTGGAGCAACGCCGAATATTGCACATCCATATAACAAGTGGGCTGGGCAGGTATTGGAATTGGAGCGGGTGGCCTTGAATGGCAAACAAGGTCACGGCAAGACATCCACGGCTGTGGCCATGACATTGAAAGCATTAGCAAAAGAGGCTCCGTGGGTTGATTTGGTAGTCAGTTATGCAGATTTAGACCAGGCACATGTCGGGGTTTTGTACCAGGCAACGAATTGGATTTATACCGGGCTGACCAATGCCGATTCACGGGGTGCGTTTATTGTTAATGGGAAGAAAATGCATCCCAAGACGGTCCACAGCAAAGGTTGGAAACAATCATTGTTATGGTTGCGAGAAAATGTGGATGCAAATGCCGAGGAATTTATAACAAAGGGGAAACACAAGTATTTATATCCGTTAAATAGGGCGATGCGAAAGCGCATTCAGGTGTTGTCGGTCCCATATCCGAAAAGACAGATTGAATAAACTGCTATATTTTACAACATCCCTATTTATGCGATATAATCAGCATAGAAGGGATGTTTTATATGGCAAATGAGCAGAATTTGAGGCCAAGTGAATACAAGTTAAGCCGTGAAGAAGCCAAGAGGGGCGGAATTGCGAGCGGAAAAGCGCGCCGGGAAAAAGCAACGCTAAAAAAGGCGCTGCAGGCCGTGTTGGACGAGACATTCACGGACCGCAATGGCAAAGAGGCCACAGGCGCGGACATTTTGATTGCGTCGATGTTCAAGATTGCCAGCAATTCAAAGGACAGAAATGCGGTCAATGCGTTCCGGGCGATATTGGATTTGACCGGCGAGGCGAAAGCGATTGACGATCCGGCGGCGGAAGAGTTGAGCAAGCTTGATGAGCTGCTGGCAAAGGTGCATGATGATGCAATTCAGCGATAAGCAATATGAATACATCAGGAGCGCACATAGCCGGTGGAATTTCAAGGTTGGTGCTGTGAGGTCAGGCAAGACATATGTGGATGTCAATTACATCGTCCCATATCGCCTGCGTTCCGTCAGAGATGAGCCGGGATTGAATGTCATATTGGGCGTGTCCAGGGAAACCGTGGAAAGGAATGTGCTGCAGCCGATGCGGGAGCAATTCGGCAGCCAACTTGTGGGGACGATCAACAGCCGCAACATCGCTAGGGTGTGCGGGGTCCCCGTGTATTGTTTGGGTGCCGAGAAAATCAGCCAGGTGTCAAAGATTCAAGGATCGTCCATCAAATACTGTTATGGGGATGAGATTGCCAAGTGGAATCCCGAAGTGTTTGAGATGTTAAAAAGCCGTCTTGATAAGCCATATTCCTGCTTTGATGGGGCATGCAATCCTGAATCGCCGGGGCATTGGTTGAAGGCATTTATTGAGAACACGGGATTAGATATTTATTATCAAAAGTATACCATCTTTGACAATCCATTCTTGCCGCCAAAATTCGTTGAGCAGCTGTGCAAGGAATACGAAGGCACCGTTTATTATGGCCGGTACATCAAGGGCGAATGGACATTGGCCGAGGGGCTAATATATCCGATGTATGAAGATGCCATCGAAGAGGCACCAGAGATGAGGGGCGATGACTATTGCGTGTCGATGGACTACGGCACGCAGAATGCATTTGCAGCCATTCTTTGGGAGCGTCACGGCAATGTTTGGTATGCGGTCGATAATTATTATTATTCCGGCAGGGACGAAGGCTGGCAGAAAACGGACGAAGAATATGCGGACGATTTGGAACGATGGTTGCGGGGTTATTTCCACAAATATGACACCGAGGACGAGCCGGGGCGGGTGCCTTGGCCGGTCGATGTAATTATTGATCCGTCAGCTGCATCATTCATCGAAACGCTGCGCAGACGCCGGGATGATGGCATTGGCCGCAGGATGTATGGCGTCATCAGGGCGGACAACGCTGTTGCGGACGGCATCAGAGAAACCGCCACAGCGATGAAGCGTGGGTTAATTAAGATAAGCCCGGATTTGAAAGATTGGAAACAGGAAGTGCAGGGGTATGTGTGGCAGGATAATGCCGTGGATGATACGCCGGTCAAGGTGAATGACCATGACATGGACAGCATGCGTTATTTTGTCAAATCAAAACGATTAGTGCCGAGGGATGACAAGCGTTTGAATCGTGAGCGAAGGGAGGAACGATGAAAACATATAATGATCTTGCGGAATTGACCGCAGAGCAGGACAGGCAGGCATTTGTGTTGGCAGCCATTGCGGAGCATAAGGGGAGCGAGTTATTCAGAATT